>Ga0316612_1000052_pt1 | contig 46880 bp, 35 predicted proteins | sample MIS2016226_MG_FD_207676 | JGI IMG/M metagenome (GOLD analysis project Ga0316612, IMG submission 207676) | Microbial mat bacterial communities from Middle Island sinkhole, Lake Huron, Michigan, United States - MIS.2016.226 | ecosystem: Environmental > Aquatic > Freshwater > Lake > Sediment... | reverse complement strand
CTTTGAAGCTTTCGAAGCCAATTCTAAAGGAACGGTAAAACTGGCTTCTCCTGATATTTTTGCAAATAAAACTTTGCAAGGAGAAATCGATTTTAAAATGACCGACAAAGAAGCTCAAAAAGTAATCAGACGAAAAGTAGATGAATCTGTTGATAGTGCTTTTGGAGTATTAAGAAAACGTATTGATAAATTTGGTGTTACACAACCTAACATTCAAAAATTAGGCGAAACGGGAAGAATTCTTGTAGAACTTCCTGGAGCAAAAGATGTGGATAGAATCAAAAAATTATTACAAAGTACCGCTCAATTAGAGTTCTGGGAAACCTATAAAATAGAAGAAATTGGTAATTTTATAATGGCTGCAAATGAGGCCTTGAAAAAAACCGAAATCAAAACTACCGAAATCAAAGCAGTTCCTAAAGATACTTTGAGTGCTTTATTGACTGATAAAAAAGATTCAGTTGACACCAAACAAGGAAATAATCCTATTCTTGATAAAATTATTCAACAAGGTGGCGGTCCAGTTTTGGGTATGTTTTCACCTAAAGATACTGCCGTTGTTGGAGGATATTTACGAAGAGCCGATATACGAGCATTATTGGCACCCGATCAGTTTTATGCCAAATTTGTTTGGGGAAAACCAACAGTTCTAACCGATGATAAAGGAAAAGAAACTGATGCTGTAGAATTGTATGCTTTAAAAGGCAACAGAGACAATGTGGCATCAATGGGTGGTGGTGTTATCACTGATGCAAGCGATACATTTGACCAGTCAGGAAAACCAGCAGTTTCTATGCAAATGAATGGTCAGGGAGCCAAAGCTTGGGAAGAATTGACTGGTAGAGCTTACACTCAAAAAAGTAGTATTGCTATTGTTTTAGATAATGTAGTTTATTCTGCACCAGGTGTTTCTAGCGGTCCAATTTCAGGTGGTAGATCTGAAATTTCAGGTAATTTCGAAATTGCAGAAACTAAAGATTTGGCCAACGTACTTAGAGCAGGTAAACTTCCAGCTGCAGCAGACATTATTCAATCGGATGTGGTAGGACCATCGTTGGGACAAGAAGCAATTGATAATGGTACTAATTCTGCACTTTTAGGATTATTATTAGTTTCACTTTGGATGATGATTTATTATGGAAGATCAGGCTGGTATGCAAATATTGCATTGGCTGTCAACCTGTTATTTATATTTGGAATAATGGCTAGTTTCAATTTTGTATTGACTTTGCCAGGGATCGCTGGTATTGTTCTGACAATGGGAACCGCCGTCGATGCGAATATTATCATTTACGAAAGAGCAAAAGAAGAATTGAGATTAGGCAAAACATTAGAAGAAGCTGTGAAGGCCTCTTATGGATGGAAAGGTGCAATGCGTTCTATTGTAGATGCGAACGTTACCCATATTTTAACCGGAGGCGTTTTGTTTGTTTTTGGTTCTGGACCAATCAAAGGATTTGCATTAACCTTATTAATTGGTATCATAACCTCTTTGTTTACATCCATCTTTATCGCAAGAATCTTTATTGATAAAAGAATTCAGCAAGGTGGTAAATTGTCATTTGTAACTAATTTTTCTAAAAATTTCTTTACCAATTTCCACTTTGATTTCTTAAAAATCAAGAAATGGACTTATGCTTTTTCAGCTATTGTAACTATTGTAAGTATCTATTCATTAGCTACAAATGGTTTGGATCAAGGTGTTGATTTTGTTGGTGGAAGAACTTTCCAAGTACGATTTGAAAAACCTGTTGAAGTTGAAGGAATAAAAGCGGAATTAGCTAAAATTTTTGATGGAAGTGCCGAGGTTAAAATTATTGGTAACGACAATCAATTAAAAATAACTACAAAATATAAAGTTGAAGAACACGGAATCGAAGCCGACGAAGAAGTGAACAAATTATTGTATGATAATTTGAAAAAGCATTATTCAGCTGGTTTAACTTACGATAAATTTGTTAATGCTTATGATGGTAAAAAATATGGAATTTTACTTGCTTCAAAAGTAGGTCCAACTATTGCAGAAGACATCAAAACCAATGCTTATTGGGCGGTTATAGGAGCAATGCTCATTGTAGGATTGTATTTGGTTATCAGTTTTAGAAAATGGCAGTATAGTTTGGGTGCGATTGCGGCTGTAGTACACGACGTAATATTTGTATTAGGAATTTACTCGTTATGTTACAAATTTATGCCTTTCGGAATGGAGATTGACCAACACTTTATTGCTGCGATTCTTACCGTTATCGGATATTCGATGAATGATACCGTAATTGTATTTGACAGGGTTCGTGAATTTTTAGGAGGTAAAAAAGCCAAAGGAAATTTCAATAGTATTGTAAATCAATCTATTAATAGTACCATGTCAAGAACCATCAATACCTCATTAACTATGATTTTGGTATTATTGATTATGTTTATTTTTGGAGGCGATTCAATTCGAGGATTTATCTTCGCCATGCTTATAGGTATTATCGTGGGAACTTATTCTTCGTTATTCATCGCAACACCAGTATTGTGTGATACAATGTCCGAAGAAGAACACTTAAGAATTGAAAAAGAACACAATACTTAAAATTAAAATTTTATAATTATTGAAAAGACTCGGATTATATTCGGGTCTTTTTTTTTAGCTATTATTACATTTATATTTTTAAATAGTTTACTAAAATTCTGTAGTTCATTTACCCCAAAACGTGCGATGCCAAAACCATGTGAACGTCATACACATTGACAGATTTATTAAATTGCTTTACTATACTAGGATTGGTTTCGCTAGAGACCCATATTTTAAGTTCTGCTTCCAGATCGAAAGTACCCGCCGTTTCTATGCTAAATCTGGAGATACTTTTGTAAGTAATCGATTTGTATTCAATTTTACTGCCGGTTATGCCTTGTTTTTCTATTAGAATCAAACGTTTATTAGTGAAGATAAAAACATCGCGAATAAGTTTAAATCCCAATTCAATATCTTCACCTTCAATCAGTAATTTACCATAATCTTTGACTAAACTTTCTTGGCTAACCGTTCCTGCATTGCCTATCAAGGCTGAAAAAAATCCCATAATTTAATTTTTTATTTATTGTTTATTAATGAAAATGACATTACAAAATTACTGTAAAAAATAGTTGAATACCAGAATTCCGTTCTCATTTATTATTTAAAAACTGTTACTTATTATTAATTTAATAAACAAACCAATAATAAATGACTTTTTGCTTTTTATATCTTTCAATTTTTGATAATAACTTAGTTGTTTTTACTTTCATTTTATATAAATTGCGACTTAGAATCAAAACTAAAAGGTATGTCAGAAAGAGGCGATGAAACGAATGCAGAAAGAGCAAGATTAAAATTAAGAACAGACAATAAAGGATGGAAAAAATGGGGTCCCTATTTGACGGATCGCCAATGGGGAACAGTTAGAGAAGATTATTCCCAAAACGGTTATGCATGGGGTAGTACAACTCACGACATGGCTCGTTCTAAAACTTACCGGTGGGGAGAAGAAGGCATCGGAGGGATTTCAGACAATAAACAACACATTTGTCTCGCTTTTTCATTTTGGAATCATAAAGATCGTATTCTCAAAGAGCGCTATTTTGGATTAACACCAGCCGAATCCAATCACGGTGAGGATGTCAAAGAAATTTATTATTATCAGGATTCCACACCAACACATTCCTATCAAAAGATGCTTTATAAGTATCCACAAAAACCATTTCCTTATGAAAAAATAATTACCGAAAGTCAGAGACGTTCTCGTTTTGAGCCTGAATATGAACTAATTGACACAGGAGTTTTTGATAATGATGAGTATTTTGATATTACGATGGAATATGCCAAAGCCGATGAGCAAGATATTCTTATCAAAGTTACTGTCGAAAACCGTTCTAAAGTTGATGCGCCAATTACCGTATTGCCTACTATTTGGTTTAGAAACACTTGGAGTTGGGGCTACGAAAAATACAAAGACAAACCTACGTTAAAAGGAGTTGGTAAATCATTAATCGAAGTCGATCATAAATTAGTAGGTCATTTTAATTTATATGCCGAGGGAGCAAAAGATATTTTGTTTTGTGACAACAAAACCAATTACGAAAAATTATATGGTTCGCCAAATCTCTCGCCTTATTCCAAAGATGGAATTAATGATTATATCATCAATAAAAAACTTAAAAGTGTAAATCCTGAGGCTATTGGCACAAAAGCTTCGGTGCATTATGATGATATCATTCCAGCTCTTGGTAAAAAAGAATATCGTCTCCGATTTACAAATACTTCTCCTGAAGATGCTTTTGCGGATTTTGACACCATTTTTCAAAAAAGAATTGAGGAAGCCGATGAATTTTATGCTTTGATTCAGAAGGGTGTAACAGACGAAAAATTAAAATCCATTCAGCGACAGGCTTATGCTGGAATGTTGTGGACAAAACAATGGTATTATTATAATGTTTACGAATGGCTCAAAGGAGATCCTTCGACACCAAAACCAGAAAGAGGTAGAAACGAAGGTAGAAATAGCACTTGGAAACATTTATACACTTCCAATATTCTCTCGATGCCAGACAAATGGGAGTATCCTTGGTTTGCAGCTTGGGATTTGGCTTTTCACACCTTGCCTTTGGCTCGATTAGACCCTGATTTTGCTAAAAGACAATTATTGGTCATTCTTCGAGAATATTATATGCACCCCAACGGACAAATTCCTGCTTATGAATGGTCGTTTTCGGATGTAAATCCGCCAGTTCACGCTTGGGCAACTTGGAAAGTATATGAAATTGATAAAGAAGCAAATGGAGGCGTTGGGGATACTATTTTCTTAGAGCGTATTTTCCATAAATTACTGCTGAATTTTACTTGGTGGGTCAATTTGAAAGACGAAAACGGAAACAATATCTTTGGCGGTGGATTCCTGGGAATGGATAATATTGGAGTTTTTGATCGCTCTTACGACTTGCCAACTGGAGGACATTTAGAGCAAGCAGATGGTACAGGTTGGATGGCAATGTATTGCTTAAATATGCTGCGAATAGCTTGCGAAATATCATTAAAAAACCCAGTTTATCAAGATATGGCTTCTAAATTTTTTGAGCATTTTCTTCATATTTCAGGAGCAATGCAGTCACTAGGAGACAATCACATCAGTCTTTGGGATGATGAAGACGAGTTTTATTATGATATGCTTCATAAACCAGATGGCAATGCCGAATTATTGAAAATTCGTTCGATGGTGGGATTAATTCCATTATTTGCTGTTGAGGTATTGACTCCAGATTTATTAGAAAAATTGCCTTTGTTCAAACGTCGGGTAGAATGGGTTTTGAAAAACCGTCCTGATTTAGCTGGATTAGTGTCTAGTTGGTTTACTCACGGAAAAGGAGAAACACGTTTGCTCTCGACCCTTAGAGGACACAGAATGAAAATGATTATTAAACGAATGTTTGACCAAAAAGAATTTTTATCAGATTTTGGTGTTCGTTCTATGTCCAAATATCACAAGCAAAACCCCTATAAATTTCACCATCACGGAGGAGTTATTCAAGTCGATTATACTCCAGCCGAAGCCACAGGCGATATGTTTGGCGGAAATTCCAATTGGAGAGGCCCCATCTGGTTTCCAATGAATTATTTGATTTTGGACTCTTTAGAAAAATTTCACACCTATTATGGCAAAGGATTCAAAGTTGAATTTCCAACTAATTCTGGTAATGAAATGAATCTTAAAGAAGCCTCAAAGGGTGTTGCAAGAAGATTGTTAGCGCTATTTATTCCGGGTGCTGACGAGAAAATTCCAATGTATGGCGAATATGAAAAATTTCAGAAAGATCCTCTTTTTAATAAAAATAATTTATTTTTCGAGTATTTCGATGGTGATACTGGAAAAGGTTTAGGCGCCAATCATCAAACTGGTTGGACGGGACTAATTGCCGAAATTATTTGGCATTTGCATAAAGAAGAAGTGGATGAAAAGGAATAAATCTTTGATTTTTTATTGATTTTATTCAGTTTTAGAATAATACTTTTTCCTAAACCAAAAAGCTACGTTGACCAAGGCTATTAAAGCTGGGACTTCTACCAAAGGGCCAATTACTCCTGCAAAAGCCTGACCGCTATTGATGCCAAAAACCCCAATCGCTACGGCAATCGCCAATTCAAAATTGTTTCCTGTTGCCGTAAAAGCAATCGCTGTCGATTTGGAATAATCGGCATCAAAATATTTCCCAATGAAGAAACTAATAACAAACATTATTGCAAAATAAATGACCAAAGGAAGTGCAATTCGCAATACATCAAACGGAATTTGAACAATCAATTCTCCTTTCAAACTGAACATCAAAACAATGGTAAACAGTAATGAAATCAGTGCTATTGGAGAAATAAAAGGTACATATTTAGTCTCAAACCATTCAGAGCCTTTAAGTGCAATCAAAGTATATCGACTGATAATTCCCAATGCAAAAGGAATTCCTAAATAAATACCCACACTTTCAGCTATTTGTCCTATATTGATATTGACTTCAAAACCGGTGTAACCAAAGTAGGGTGGGAGTATGGTGATAAAAATGTAAGCATAAACACTATACAACAAGACTTGAAAAATGCTGTTCAAAGCAATTAAACCAGCAGCATATTCTCGGTTACCATCGGCCAAATCATTCCAAACAACCACCATTGCGATACATCGGGCTAATCCGATTAAGATTACACCAATCATATATTCTGGATAACCATTCAATAATAATAATGCCAAGAAAAACATTAAAATTGGGCCCACAATCCAGTTCAAAAACAAGGAAGCTCCCAGGACTTTGGTGTTTTTGAATACTTCGCTCATTTGATCGTATTTTACTTTTGCCAATGGTGGATACATCATTAATATCAATCCAATTGCCAACGGAATATTGGTTGTTCCACTTGAGAAAGAATTGATAAAATTGCTACTCGAGGGAATGAAATATCCTATCAAAACGCCTATTGCCATTGCCATGAAAATCCAAAGCGTAAGGTATCTATCAAGGAAGCTTAATTTCTTTCTTTCTATTACGGGTGTACAATGATTTGCTGACATATTTATAATTTTATTTGAGAGAAAACATAAAACATTTCGGTTGCAATTTGCAGACTTCTTTCTTCGTATTTTTCCGCTTGTTGTGGTGAGTCGTCAAAAGCTTGTGGGTCTTCAAAAGTAATAGGAATTCGCACTTCAGCACCAGCAATAAATGGACAACCTTGGTCAGCAGAGGAACAAGTCAAAATTGCTGCAAATTCATTTTTCGGATTAAAATCGTCCTCAAAAGTTTTCGAGAAACCAATAATGGGATGCTCATTCTCCGAATATTTTATCGCATAAACAGGATTATTTCCTTCGGCAATGGTTTTGATTTGAAAGCCTTGTTTGACCAATGTTTTAACCACCATCGGAAACATTGCAGTAGCTTCTGTGCCACCTGAATAGCAAAATACATTTTTTATATTGTAATAGGTTGCAGCGGTTTGTGCCCAAACTTGAGACAGATGACTTCTTCTGGAATTGTGCGTACAAATCAAGTTGATTCTTATTTCTTGACCGTTGCTGGCTTTTCTTTGGATAAAATCCACAAGAGGTTGCAAAACGATTTTGCGCTCATCGGAAATGCTTTCGAAGTGTAAATCGTTAATTACTTTTTCAATTTCTGGAAACAGGATTGTTTTGGTTGATGTCATTTATAGTAGTTTTAGTATTTAAAAATTAGCAACAGCTTCCGCCTGGAGTGCAACAACTTTGTTCAATTTTAATATCAGATAATCTTACTTTTTGTTTTTCAGAAGGAATTCCACATTGGTCTTGTGCTAAACAAGCCGTTTTTTTGCTTCTTAAAACAAAATCATTTCCGTTGAAATCCAAATCATATTTTCCAATGGTTTCAGTTTGATATTCTACTTCAATTTCGAAATCTTCGATACCTAATATTCTTTCAGATAACTCGATGATGTTGAGTAACTTTAGAGGTTTCAATCGGTGGTCGAAATCATTGGCATCCCATAATTGAAAGTTCACTACATTTTCTTTGCGAACCGTTCCGCCACAATCGATGAAGTTTTTGGTAATTAAACCCACTTCGGTTACATGAAAATGTTCAGGTACCGAAGTTCCGTCAGGCAAAAGAAAGTTGACTGCTTCTGCCGATTTCAAGATGTTTTTTGCTTGTGATAATTTCATTTTTTTTTATATTTAAATTTTTGATAAGATGCTGATTTTATTAGGATTAGACCTAACAGGTTTTCAAAACCTGTTAGGTCTTCCCATAAATTATTAGATTAATTCCAGTTAACAACATTGATTTTTGTTTTTCTCCAAATGCTTTTCAACCTCTTGGAAAAAACCTTTAATTTTTTCGAAACCTTTTTCGTCGATGCAGTAACAAATAGACGCTCCCTCAAAGTTTCCTTTGATTAAACCTGCGTTTTTGAGTTCTTTTAAATGCTGCGAAACTGTGGGTTGAGAAAGAGGTAATTCGTTTACTAGGTTTCCACAAATACAACTATCTACTTTTAGTAAATATTCGATTATCGCAATTCGTGCTGGATGTCCCAAGGCTTTGGTAAGAATGGCTAGTTCATTTTGTTTCTTCGAGAAATGGTCTGTTTTGGTCGCTCCCATTGGTATATAATTATATTGCAATATTACGATATTAAAATTTAAAACAATTCATTTTTATTAAAAGTTTTTTTTTATCACTAATTTTTGTAATTGTCTTGAATATATCATGGATTATCTATTTTAAATGAATCTTAATAATTGGCAGATAAATTAAGAAATAGCTTAGGAGTTTATTTAAAAAAGGAAATAAATGATTTTGCGTTGATTTTATATTTTTTAAATGGCGGTCTTTATCAAAAAAACATACTTTTATTATTTTATATTTGTTATTATTTTATGAAGTGATTTAAACTTTTTGCATTTTAGCGAAAATTTAGGATTTTGTAACCAATTGAAGTCTTTTTTATCCCGATATCGGGAGCATAGCTGGGCTACGGAACGAAAAAAAGGCAAAAAGTGGATGCAAAAGACAAATTTTTTAGCAAATGGAAAAAGTTTAAATCACTTCTATATTAACTTTATAATAATTTTAAATGCTTCATAATTCTATTTTTCGATATATTTCATGTTTTATTTCATTGAGTGTCACATTGAGTGTCACATTGAGTTTTTCACAGGAACTTCCCCCAATAATTAAATATCCAGCTTTAATTTATGAGGGAGGAAATCAAAACTGGATGATTTCACAGGATAAAAATCAGCATCTCTATTTTGCCAATAATGAAGGGCTTTTGGAATTTAATGGTTCAAATTGGTCACTCTATCCCTCTCCAAACGAAACGATAATACGTTCGGTAAAAGTAATTGGCAGTAAAATTTATACGGGGTGTTACATGGAATTTGGTTTTTGGAAAAGACAGGAAGATAGCAGATTAAAATATTTTTCACTAAGTAAGTATATAAAAAATAAATTAATAAAAGATGAAGTTTTTTGGAATATCATCAGTTATGATCAATGGGTGGTTTTTCAGTCATTGAATAGAATTGTTATTTATGACTCACTAAAAGGAAAATTTACTTTAGTGGACTCTAAAAATGGTATAACAAAATCCTATAAAGCAAATAATTCTATCTATTTTCAATCTTTAAACAATGGACTTTATGAAATTGAAGCTGGAAAAAGTAAGTTGATTTCCAATGATATTATACTTCAAAAAAACAGAATTGTCAATGTTTTTTCTAGCGATGATGGACTTCTAATTCAGACGGAGTTCAATGGGTTTTATAAATTATCTAATTCTATTTTATCTAAATATTCTACCGCTGTCGATGCTGAGTTAGCCTCAACAAGTATTTACAGTAGCATTAAATTGATGGATGGAGGTTTTGTTATTGGTACAGTTTCAAAAGGGATTTATATTCTGACCAAAGAGGGCAATTTGAAATATCACATTACTCAAATTTTAGGATTGACTAATAATACTGCTTTGTCATTGTTTGAAGATTATGATAAGAATCTTTGGGTGGGTTCAGATAACGGAATCAATTGCCTTAATCTTCAATCTCCTATTCATAGTAGCACTGATGACACTGGTAATTTGGGAACGGTGTATGCGGCAAAACTCTATCACGGAAAATTGTATATTGGAACAAATCAAGGCTTGTTTTATAAAAACAATAAAAGTAGCGAGGAATTCAAACTAATAACTGGAACAAAAGGACAGGTTTGGTCTTTATTTGAACATGATAACACCCTGTTTTGCGGCCACAATTCTGGAACATTTATTATTGAAGATACTACTGCAAAAAATATATTTTCGAATTCTGGAACATGGAAATTTCAAACAATTCCAAATCAAAAATCACTTTTGTTACAAGGTAATTATTTTGGTATTTCAGTGCTAACAAAAGTAAATAATCAATGGGTTTTTAGAAATAAAATTGCAGGGTTTGATTATTCTACTCGCTATTTTGAGATAGTGAACACAAATGAGGTTTATGTTAGCCACGAAAAGCAAGGTGTTTTTAGATTACAATTGGATTCTAAATTACTCAAATCCCAATCTCTATTAAATTATAAATCTCCGAAATTTGGAAAAAATTCAGGTTTGGCAAAATTTAATAATACCATATATTATGCTTATAAAGAAGGCGTTTTTAAATTAAATTCTAAAACAAAACAATTTGAAAAAGACGCTTTATTAAGTTCGATTTTTGAAAACAACCAATATACTTCTGGAAAAATGATTGTGGATGCTTCTAACAAGATTTGGCTATTCTCAAAAAACAGAATTCATTATTTTTCTGCGAGTAAACTTAGCAATCAACTCAAGCAAAATGCTATTCCTATCCCAGCAGCACTTACCAATGCTATGCCTGGTTATGAAAACGTTACACAAATATCCAACTATGATTATCTCATTGGTACTACTGATGGGTATTATGTGTTGAATATTAGCGATTTAGATTCAAAAAAATATTTAGTATCCATTTCACAAATTGCAACAAACAAGTTAGGGGAAGATTCCACCAACCAATCTATTAAAAATGAAGGTGAATTTCATCATAATGAAAACAATATTTCGTTCAATTATTCCGTACCCGAATACAATAAATATATCAAAGCCGAATTTCAATATAAATTAGATGGATTTATAGATGAATGGAGCGAATGGAGTACAAATACATCAATCAATTTCAAGAATCTCATGCCTGGAAGTTACGTATTTAGAGTAAGAGCAAAATTTGCCAATTCGGCTATCGAAAATACTGAGGTTTATTCTTTTACAATTCTAAAACCATTCTACAGAACCAATTTGGCTATTTTTATTTATTTTATGATTATAGTTGCATTTTCCTATTATATTCATAAAGCTTATAGGAATTTTTATCGCAAACAAAGCGAAAAGTTAATCGAGGAAAATAATAGATTACTAGAAATTAAAGAACTCGAATTAGAACAGCAATTGATGAAAGTTGAAAATGAAAAACTCGTTTTGGATGTAGATATGAAAAATAAAGAATTGGCGTCAACTTCAATGACTCTAATAAGTAAGAATGAATTGCTAACATTTATAAAAGAAGATTTAAAAAAGAATTCCGAAAGCAATAGTTTTAGCATAAAATCAGTCATTAAAACTATAAATAAAAACATTACCGAAGAGGATTCTTGGAAGGTTTTTAAAGAAGCTTTTGATAGTGCAGATAAAGACTTTTTGAAAAAAATAAAACTAGCACATCCGTTATTAACCCCTAATGATTTAAGACTTTGTGCCTACCTTAGATTGAACCTTTCGTCAAAAGAAATTGCACCTTTACTCAATATCTCATTGCGGAGTGTTGAAATTAAAAGGTATCGTTTGCGTAAAAAAATGGATTTACATCACGAACAAGGTCTTGTTGAGTATATTTTATCTGTATAGTTTGATTGTTTTATTTGAAATTTAACTATACATTACCACAACATTAACGTTTTCTTTCTTTCTGTCAATACTGATTTTTGATTTGACAAATCTTAAATTCTTCAATAAATACTTTACTTTTTTTACTTTTAAAAATTAAATATACTTTTTTTTGCGTTGTATGTTTTTTGTTGTGGTTCTTTTTGAAGATTCTACACTTTATTCAGATAAATTTACCATTATGTATTTTTAGATTTAAAATTTCACCTAAATCATTATATAATTTCTTTAAACACTTTAATTCAATAAATAATATGAAAAAAATTATTTTTTTACTAACGCTTTTTAGTTGTTCTTTTTCATCTTTTTCTCAAGCCGATAAAGTGCTTGTTGACAAAAAACAAGATGGCTTGAAGCTTAAAGTAAATGGTCAAGATCTCATAGTGAATGGGATGAATTGGGATTATTTTCCCATTGGAACAAATTTCAATTACAGTTTATGGAAGCAACCGGAACAAGTCATTCAAAAAGCATTGGACGATGAAATGGGACTTCTGAAAAACATGGGTGTAAATACCATAAGAGTTTACACCGGAATTCCGAAAAAATGGATTGAATATATTCACACCAATTACGGTATCTATACCATGCTAAACCACTCTTTTGGTCGCTATGGTTTAACCTTAAATGGAGCTTGGGTTGCAAATACTGAATATTCAGATGCTGCTACACAAAAAACACTTTTGAAAGAAACAAAAGAAATGGTTCAGGAATATAAAAACACCAAAGGGCTGCTTTTATTTCTATTAGGGAATGAAAACAACTACGGTTTGTTTTGGGAGGGTGCAGAAACCGAAGATATTCCAATGGAAGATAGAAAATCTACCGTTCGTGCCGAATCAATGTACAAATTATTTAACGAGGCAACAGTAGCAATGAAAGCCATTGACCCCTCGCATCCTGTAGCTATTTGTAATGGCGATTTGTTGTTCCTTAATATTATAGCCAAAGAATGTCCAGCAGTTGACATATTAGGAGTCAATGTTTATCGCGGAATTTCGTTTGGCGATTTATATGAGCGTGTGAAAAAAGAATATGGAAAACCGGTATTATTAACAGAATTTGGTACAGATGCTTTTAATGCCGTTACTAATGAGGAAGATCAAAATGCACAAGCAAAATTATTGAAAGGAAACTGGAAAGAAATTTATGAAAACGCTGCCGGAATGGGCAAAAGCGGCAATAGTTTGGGTGGTTTTACCTTTCAATTTAGTGATGGTTGGTGGAAATTTGGACAAACCAAAAATTTAGATTTGCACGATTCTAACGCCTCTTGGTCAAACGGTGGTTACACTTTTGATTATGTTAAAGGCGAAAATAATATGAACGAAGAGTGGTTTGGAATTTGTGCCAAAGGGCCAACTAATTCAAACGGAAACTATCAATTATATCCTCGTGCCGCTTATTATTTGTTAAAAGATTTACACAAATTTAATCCCTTAACACCCGGAAATTCTACCGAAAAGTTATACCAACATTTTGGTAATTTTGAAATTATGGATGCCGCACTTAGAGCTCGAGCAGACAAAGCGGCACTATCAGTTGGTTCAATTGAAAAGATTCGTATTAGTAATTTAAGAATAGAGTCCACCACCTTCAATACTGGTGGTAGTTTAATTACAACCCCCAATGTGGCAGCTGAAAATAATACGGTTTTTCCAAATCAATTGGGATTTGATCACATGCAATCCTATTTTATTGGTGTTGAAGGAAATCCTGCACCCAATATGAAAGCCAATGTCAATTTTAATGTGCTTGGACATGTAGCGGAAAATCCTATCGACGAAATATTTTATGAAAATAGAGGTCGTTCTAGATCTGTAAAAACAATCGAGGGTGATTATTTGAATCTTACGGATTTGAATAGATTACAAGTATATAATGCCAATTTTGAATGGAATACCAAAGAATTTGATTTAAGAGGATTCTATCGTACGGGACATTATCATTGGTCTTATGAAGGCGATTTCTTTGGTTTATATCCAGAAGCCAATTATGGTCCAAATCTGGATATTTATAATGGTGAAATATTAGGTTTTGAAGTTGATGGCAAAAAAGCATTAACAGGTTTAAAAGCCGCTTTCGGTCCTCAATTATGGTGGGGAGCCAACCCAGCAGTGCTTTTGAAATACAGTAAAACATTTGCAAAATTTGATTTGTCGGCAGTGTATCATGAAGATATAGCCGATGTATCTGGTGTTACAAAATATGATGAAGATGAATTTGGTAATATTCAAAATAATATTACTGCGGTATCGTCTATAGCAATTCCACTTCCTAAAACACGAAGAGTTACCTTTCATGCCAAAAGAAAATTGGGAGACTTTACTTTTGAAGTTGGTGGTATTTGGGGAGGTCAGCCCTTAAACGGAAGAGAATTTCAAATTGCTTTAAATAATCCCAATTTTGACCCATTGGTATCTAATGGTGAAGCAAAATATATTATTTATACAGATAAAGTTAACTCTGATGATAATTGGGGTGCAAAAGGGAAAATATCTTTTTCAAAAGGGATTTTCAATTGGTATGGTCAAGCTGCCTATCAAGGTTTAGTTGCCAATGGAGGTGCCGATCAAACCAGAACCTTCACAGGCTGGAGACTGAAAGATACAGGTAGCGGAAATCAAACAAATATCCTTTCAGGATTTACTTTTCAGTTGGGTGATTTTCAAATTGCACCTAATTTTTTATGGCAAAAACCTATTGTTGATGCGATGCCTAACGATGTTCAAGCTCCCGGAAGGCTTAGAAATATTCAGGATGATCCATTTGCTGTAAGAGCCAATAGAGAAACCACCGCTGGAGAATTATTGATTTCTTATGACCCAACACCAAGCTCCTGGATGTATGAATGGGATAACGATAGGGCAGAAGATGCCAAGTTTGCCTTTAACCTTGGATTTGTTTACCGCCATCAGCCAACAGCTCAAGACGCCGCCATTGGATTTTTATCAAATCGTACTGCTTTTGCATTTCCAAATTCAGCACCTGCACAAGATTTATGGGAAGTGAATTCTCGTATTGTTTCTAAAGCAAGGCCAGACCTAGGAATAATAGCCAATCTATATTTTGGTAACGCCCAAGCTAATGGTAGCGATGCCAGACTTGTGGAACGTTTTGGTGGTGATATAAGAATGATTTATCACAAAATAAAACTGACTCATTCCTTTAAAATTAACGACTGGGGACCTTTTGATTACCACCGCGATTTCAACCTTACTTATCCTGTTCAGTTAATGTTGGATTTATCTACAACTCTCGGAAAACCAGATTGGTTCATTTTGCCCAATACTCAGATAGGAATTCGAGGTACATGGCGTTCCATGGATCAATATTCGCCAAGGTATTCTCCAAATGTAGTGGATCCAAATACATTTCCTGCAGTACCTGCAATTAGCCCTGTTGGATTTCCAAATGGAAGCGAATGGGAAATTAGAACGTACATACATATCAACATTGGAAAATAAAAAATTAATAAAATGAAAAATATAAAATTTATAAATTTAAAAAACATCTTCCTTCTAGGATTGATTTTAAATCTTTTGGTGAGTTGTGAAAGAGAAATTTCCGATGAAGCACAGTTTGCTGAAATGCCTAAAACTGCAGAAATTTTTACGGACGATTTTGTTGGAATGGGTACTAACTTTTTCTTTCCGTTCATCAGCGATGGAGCAAAAGCCGATGTTTTTGCGGTAGATAAAGAAGTGGGGCATGAAAGTATAGCTTCGATTCGTATTGATGTGCCCGATGCCACCGACTCAGATGGAAACTTTGCTGGGGCTATTTTTAAAATTGACGGTGCGGGTAGAAATCTGACGCAATATGATGCTCTAACCTTTTGGGCAAAATCCACGCAATCAGCTACTATTGGTTCAATAGGGTTTGGGGAAGACAAATTCCTAACCCTAAAATCAGGGGTTAGATTTACCACAAAATGGACAAAATTCATTATTCCTATTCCAGACCCATCCAAACTCATTAACGAGAAAGGGATGTTTTTGTTTTCTGCTGGAGGCATTGGAACACCAGGAAACGAAGTAGGATATTCTTTTTGGATTGATGATTTAAAATTTGAAAAATTGGGAACTATTGCACAACCAAGACCAAAAATATTAAATGGAGAAAATCAAGTTTTGAAAAGCTTTAAAGGTTCAAGTTCTACCCTCGGTGGACTAACACAGACCTTTAATTTAGCATCGGGAATGAATCAAACCGTAAGTGCTGCCCCAAGTTACTTTACATTTAAATCTTCCAATATTGAAGTAGCAAGAGTAAGCGAGTTGGGTGTAGTTTCAGTTGTGGGTGAAGGTACTGCAGAAATAACGGCTAGTATAAAAGGTGTTAAAGCTATTGGATCTTTAACAATTGAAGCCTCTGGTAGTTTTGGAACTGCTCCAATGCCAACGGAGTTAGCTGCCGATGTAATTTCATTATTTAGCGATAAATATACAAATGTTCCCGTTGATTTTTTTAATGGATTTTATGGTGGATCTACTACTCAAACAGCTGATTTAAAATTGGGGAATGATAATTTTAAATATTATTCTACGCTTAATTATGTAGGCATTGAATTTGGAAATCCTGTTGTTAATGCTACTGAAATGGGTTTTCTTCATTTGGATATTTGGACTAATGATGACACCAGCAATAATTTTATAATCAAGATAAGAGATAGAGGAGCAAACGGTACTCTTAATACAGATGTAAATACGGGTAACCCAACAGAAGATGACAAGGAAATTGCCTATACGCTTTCTGCCAATAATATAACCAAAGGCCAATGGGTTTCTATCGATATTCCGTTAACAGGTAATATTGCCAATCAAAAAAACAATCTTGCTCAAATTGTTTTTGTTGGAGATATTAACTTTATTCTGGACAATTTGTATTTCCACAAATAGTTTTGCCAACTTCAAAATTAATTAAAACAGAAAAAATGAATAAAATAAATAAATATAAAGAAATAACAAAAGACATATTATATAAGTCTTTTCTTTTAATCTCTTTTTTTGCAGCCACGAGTTGTTCCACCGATACAACTCAAAAAGTGACCAATTTCTCAAAATTGGTAATGCAAGATGAGTTTAATACAGACGGAGTTCCAGATGCCACTATTTGGGGATATGATTTGGGAACAGGTAACAGTCTTACAGGAGGGGGTTGGGGAAACAACGAACTTCAATATTATACCAATCGTGCTGAAAATGTAAAAGTAGAAAACGGATATTTACTAATTACCGCTAAAAAAGAATCCTATAATGGGTCTTCCTACACTTCAGCAAGGCTAACAACCAAAGGACTATTTGAACAAGCTTATGGTCGTTTTGAAGCCCGCATTAAATTACCTTACGGACAAGGCATTTGGCCCGCTTTTTGGCTAGTGGGGGCAAATATAGATGAGGTAGGTTGGCCTCAATGTGGTGAAATTGACATCATGGAATATCGCGGGCAAGAACCAACAAAAGTATTGGGAACCGTTCACGGTCCAGGTTATTCTGGAGAAAATGCAATTTCTAAAAGCTATAGCTTGTTAAATAATCGTTTTGATACTGGTTTTCACATATTTGGTATTGAGTGGGGACCCAATTATATAAACTATTATGTGGATAATGTTTTGTATAATCAAATAACACCAGCCGATGTTACAGGCGATTGGGTTTTTGACCACCCATTCTATATTATAATTAACCTTGCTGTAGGAGGTAATTTTTTAGGAAATCCCAATAGCGAAACCGTTTTTCCTCAAACCATGTTGGTGGACTATGTAAGAGTATATACAAAATAACAGACTAATCTAAAAAATAAAAAATCATGAAACAATTACTAAACAATGCAAAGGCTATTATAGCAATATTGATTTTATCAATTTCATTCACAGGATGTGAAAATGCTGATGATTACTTGCCAGAAATTAAAGCTGAATTTACACACACTATAAATCAAGAGACTGGTACTGTAAGCTTTATCAATACTTCATCTGATGTGAGTAGCTACTTATGGACTTTTGGTGACGGAACTACTTCGACCGAAATTAATCCAATTCATTCTTATCCTAATGGGACTTATACAATAACTTTAAAAATAACCAATCTTGCTGGAGCAACAGACACTTATGAGGATACAATCATTATTGATGGTATCATTACTTGTACTGCAGAAACTGCTGAAACACTCACAGCAACAGGATTAAACATGACATTTAAGACTGATCAAACAACAAACTTTATTAATGATGGAGCTAATTTTAGTTGGGAAGCAAATCCTAGTGAAGCAGGCATAAATACCTCATGCAAAGTGGGTAAAATTACAAAACAAGGAATCAATCCTTGGGACAATACTCAAATTAACTTAAATGCAAAACTGGATTTTAATGCAAATGCTGGTTTGAAAGTAAAAGTATATTCTGCCAAAGCGGGATTTAAAGTGAGAATAAAATTGGAAGAGATAGGAAATGCTGGAAATAATACAGAACTAGAAGTTACTTCAACTAAGACTAATGAATGGGAAGAATTAACTTTTGATTTTCCAACAACAGCCTCTAATAAGTTTAACAAAATAGTATTGTTTTTTGATTTGAATGCCAACAATAAAGATGTATATTATTTTGATGATCTTAAAGTATATGCTAGGGACGTTATCCCAAGTACATTTGACGATGGTTTATTAACAAATGGTGATTTTGAAAATGGCAGTGCATCTTGGATTATAGGGGTTGGTACAGACCCAGCTCCTGTAGTAACAACAAGCGGAAACCAACATTATTCAGTTAATGTAACAGCAGCGGGTAACGCTTATGATGTAAATGTTAGTCAAAAATTAGCTATAATTGACGGAACAACCTACACCTTAACTTTCGATGCTTGGTCAGATAGATCAAGAACAATTTTGGCTGGAATAGGATTAAGTGGAGGAAGTTTTGCTAATACTACTGAATCAGTAAGCATTACTACCACTCGTACAACTTTTACTCTTACTCTAACCGCCTCAGGATTTGGTGCTACTGATGCACGTGTTTTGTTCGATTTAGGAGCTCAAATTGGTTTAGTAAATATAGACAACGTTTCTTTAGTTGTTAAAACTGGTGGCGGAACAGGTGGAACTTGTCCTGCACCTCCTTCTGGAGAGTTGCTTTCGAATGGTGGTTTTGAAGCTAACAGTGGTGATGGTGCCTGCTGGCAATTTAATGCAGTAGGTGGTACAGTTGCTGTGAGCAATGCAGATAAAAACACTGGAACATATTCTGCAAAGCTAACTACTGGAACAGACCAAGCACCTAATCTAAAAATGGAACGTTTTGCACCAACCATGACAGGTGGCAAAACTATTCAGGTTACTTTTAAATATAAAATTACCACTGCTCTTGGTGTAGGTTCTATATTTCAAGTTTTAGCATTTTCAGAGAAAGCTGCAGGTGCTGGTGCAGCAATGGCTAATTTAGGGAATGCAGCTGATGCACCTTTAAATACTTGGAATACTTTTACACAGACCTTTGTTACAGATGCAGCTATTGGTGAAGGGATTTCATTATTACTACAATTAACGGGTAGTGGTAATGCTGGAGCTGCAGGAGTTGTATATGTTGATGATGTTAAAGTAACTCAACTGTAGTTTAATTAATGTTCAGCTAATTAGCACCTTTATCTACTCAGATAAGTGGCGTGTTAAATTAACCCGTTGAGTGTAGTTTTTAATAATTGCACCCAACGGTTTAATTATATAAATGACAGCTTAAAGCATCAAATTTATAATTGTTTCAAAAAAAATCACACAAAAGATTTAAGGATTTTTAGATAGTAGTAAAATAGTATATTGACATGAAAATAGTAGATTTTGAAAACGAAAAATTTTATAAAATAGAAAATAGCGATGCTGTGCGTCCATTTTTCATGAGTATTGTGAGCGATTCCGATCATTGGATGTTTATTTCCAGTAATGGTGGGCTTTCTGCGGGTAGAAAAAACGCCGAATTTGCGCTATTTCCTTATTATACCGACGATAAAATAACCGAATTTGCCGATATAACTGGAAGTAAATCAATTTTTCAAATTCGTTTCGACGAGAAAGTAATGCTTTGGGAACCTTTTTCGGAAAGGTTCAATCAAAACTACAATCTTACCCGAAATATTTATAAAAACTTCTACGGAAATAAAATCATTTTTGAGGAAATTCAAAATGATTTACAACTCACTTTCAGATACGAATGGAATTCCAGTAATCTTTTTGGTTTTGTAAAAAAATCCGAAATTATCAATAATTCCAAAATAGATTACAACATCACGGTTTTAGATGGAATTCAAAACATTATGCCACAGGGCGTGAATAGTGATTTGCAATCCAGCACAAGCAACCTTGTTGATGCCTACAAAAGAAGTGAATTGCACTCAAAAAGTGGATTGGGTATTTATGCTCTTAGTGCAATAATTGTCGATAAAGCAGAACCGAGTGAAGCGCTCAAAGCCAATGTAGTTTGGTCATTAGGTATGAATAATCCCACTTATTTATTGTCGGCTAAACAAGTTCCTGCTTTTAGAAAGTTAGAAAAAATAAGTACTGAAACCGATATAAAAGGAGAAAAAGGGGCCTATTTTATTTCAAACGAATTGTTTTTGCCTCAAAATACTACCGAAAAATGGCATATTATTGCCAATGTCAACCAAAATCAATCGCAAGTCATTCAGCTAATTGAGTCAATAAGTCACGACAAAACCTTGGAAAGCCAACTTTATGATGATATAGAATTAGGAAAACAAAATCTTATTGCGCTAACTGCTTCTGCCGATGGATTGCAATTTACAGCCGATAAATTCATTGATACTCGCCACTTTGCCAATACGCTTTTCAATATTATGCGTGGTGGTATTTTTGATGATAATTACCAAATTGGCAAAAACGATTTTACACAGTATTTAGCCAAAGCCAACAGCGAAGTCTTTGAAAAAAAGAGAGACTTTCTTTTAAATTTTAATGATGAGTTTTCGTATGTCGAATTGCTCGCTGAAATCAAAAAAAGTGAAGATCAAGATTTAGTTAGACTTTGCACTGAATATTTACCTTTAAAATTTAGCCGCCGTCACGGAGATCCAAGTCGTCCTTGGAATAAATTTTCAATCAATACCCGAAGCGAAGTTGACGGTTCAAAAATTTTAGATTACGAAGGAAATTGGAGAGATATTTTTCAAAATTGGGAAGCATTGGCCCACGCCTATCCTGATTTTATTGAAGGTATGATTTTTAAATTCCTAAATGCTTCCACATTCGACGGATACAATCCTTACCGAGTGACCAAAAGCGGTTTCGATTGGGAAGCCATAGAACCCGATAATCCTTGGTCTTATATCGGCTATTGGGGCGATCATCAAATTATCTATTTGTTGAAATTTTTGGAGTTCATAGAAAAATACCATCCCGGAAAATTAAACTCCTATTTTGAAAAAGAATGTTTTGTGTATGCTGCCGTGCCTTACACCATAAAACCGTATCAAGATATTCTGAAAAACCCAAAAGATACTATTGAATACAGTCACAGTTGGGAGAAAAAAATCATTGAAGAACGCCATAAAATTGGTGCAGATGGTGCTTTAATCCGAAGTAATGAGGATGAAATTTACCACGTCAATTTTATCGAAAAAATCTTAGCAACTGTTTTAGCTAAAATGTCAAATTTCATTCCCGAGGGTGGAATATGGATGAACACCCAACGACCCGAATGGAATGATGCTAACAATGCCTTGGTAGGAAACGGCGTTTCGATGGTTACGTTATATTATTTACACCGATTTCTGAAAAAATTCCAAAATATATTGGAGGCATCCCAATTAGAAACCATCAAAATTTCTAACGAAATGGTAGAATTTTATCATGAAGTTCGAGATTGTTTGGTAGAAAATGAGCATTTACTTTCCGGAAAAATTGATGATCAATCCCGAAGAAACATACTGGATCGTTTAGGAAAAGCCGCTTCTGATTATCGTTTACAAATATATAATAGTGGGTTTTGGGGCAAGAAAAGAACCCATTCTATGGCTGGTTTAAAGATATTTACAAAAGTAGCTTTAGAATTTATAGAACATTCTATTAACGCCAATCAAAGACCTGATAAATTGTATCATGCTTATAATTTGATGTCTATTACCACAAATGGAGTTGTTATTTCTAATCTTAGCGAAATGCTCGAAGGTCAAGTTGCAGCACTTAGTTCAGGATATTTAAAAGCCAATGAATCATTGCAAATATTAGATGCTCTGAAAAATAGTAGTTTGTATCGTGCCGATCAAAACAGCTATATTTTGTATCCAAACAAAGACTTGCCTAAATTTTTAGAAAAAAATAATATTCCAAAATCAAGTATTGAAAATTCAACTTTACTGAAAAAATTATTGGCTACTTCAAACCATTCCATTTTTAATATGGATTGTAAAGGCAATTATCATTTTAATGGAAATTTCCACAATGCCAACGATTTAAAAAATTCTTTAGCTCTACTCAAAGAACAAGAAGAATATCAATTTTTGGTCGAAAAAGAATCAGAAGTAATTCTCCAAATTTTTGAAGAGGTATTCAATCATAAAGCTTTTACTGGACGGTCAGGAACTTTCTTTGGCTATGAAGGATTGGGTTCTATCTATTGGCACATGGTTTCAAAATTGCATTTGGCCGTGTTGGAAGTAATCGAAAAAGCCTATCAGGACAACGAAGATAAATCTGTAATTGCAGCATTGTCTGCGCATTATGATGCAATTGGCGAAGGTATTGGCGTTCATAAATCGCCAGAGGTTTATGGTGCATTCCCCACCGATCCATACTCGCACACTCCTGCCCATCGTGGCGCACAACAACCAGGAATGACGGGTCAAGTAAAAGAAGATATTCTGACCAGAAAAGGAGAATTGGGTGTCAATGTAAATCAAGGTAAATTGACCTTTGACCCTAAACTATTGAACGAAAAACAATATTTGCAACAAGAGGAAACAGTGATATTTAATGATTTAGAAAACAAACCCTATTCCATTCAAATAGAAAAAGGAAGTCTAGCATTTACGGTTTGCCAAGTGCCAATAATTTATAAAATTGGTAATAAAAATCAAATTGAAGTGGTATTCAAAAACAAACAAACCGAAGTTTTTTCTTCATTGACATTGAATCTTGAGATAAGTCAAAAAATATTCAATCGTACAGGAGAAATTAGCCAACTAAATGTAAGTATTAACATTTAAGTAAATGAACAAAATATTAAAAATTGTATTACTTTTTACCTCAATTACACTATTTTTTTCGTGTAGTAGCCAACTTATGAATTCAAAACAAGCAACAAAAATAACAGCCAAAGACATTATTGGAAATCCAAATTATCAAGCCATTTGCTACGGTGGATTTAGAGAAAAAACAAGAGACATTGAACCGACTATTGTGCAACTAAAGGAAGATTTGAAACTACTTTCTGCAATGAATATTAAAGTGTTGAGAACTTATAATGTGCACAATAAAGAGGTTTCAAATTTGTTACTCGCCATAAGAGAATTGAAGAAAGAAAATTCCAATTTTGAAATGTATCTCATGCTGGGGGCTTGGATCGATTGCAAAAATGCTTGGACGTCACTTCCGCCTATTCACAATGTCGAAAGTGATCGAAATGCTATCGAAATTGCGGAAGCAGTACGATTATCAAATGAATATCCTGATATTATCAAGATTATAGCCGTTGGAAATGAAGCGATGGTAAAATGGGCTGCGAGTTATTATGTAGAACCTGCCATCATTTTAAAATGGGTAAACCATTTGCAAAATTTAAAAAAAGAACAAAAATTACCTGCGACTTTATGGGTAACCACTTCAGACAATTTTGCTTCTTGGGGCGGAGGTGACAAGGAATATCATGTAGATGACCTTAATCAAATCATAAAAGCAGTTGATTATATTTCGATGCACACTTATCCAATGCACGATACGCATTATCATCCGGTATTTTGGGGAGTTTTAGAAAGCGAAAAACAGTTGCCTGAAAAACAAAAAATTGATGCTGCGATGATTCGTGCCCGAGATTATGCTATCAATCAATACAAAAGTGTTTCCAATTATATGAAATCGTTGGGGGTTGACAAACCAATAGCCATAGGCGAAACCGGTTGGGCTTCCTTAGCTAGCGACCTTTACGGTAATTCAGGTTCCAAAGCGACGGACGAATACAAATCGGCGGTGTTTTATCAACTCATGAGAGAGTGGTCTAATAAAGAAAAATTATCGCTTTTCTATTTTGAAGCTTTCGACGAACAGTGGAAAGACAGCGGAAATCCTCAGGGTTCAGAAAATCATTTTGGATTAATCAATTTGCAAAACCAAGCCAAATATGCCCTTTGGGAAATGGTGGATAAAGACGTTTTTAAAAATTTGACTCGCGATGGAAAACCCATTGCAAAAACCTATAATGGCAATGAAAAAGCTTTGTGGCAGGATGTAAAAACCCCTTCTTTGTTGAAGACAAATTAATTTAGTGATGAAAAAAAATCAATTCCTTTTAAATCGCCTCAAAATTTTAGTACTCATTTTCAGTATCACGTTTTCAATGAATAGTTGTAAAGTTACCAAAGAATTAAAAGCTGAAGTCTATGAAACTTCTGCTAATGGGAATTCCTTAAAGAAAATTACTGCCTTTTCAGAAAGTAAAAATTTAGCAATTTTAACCCTAAATCCCAATGAAAAATTTCAAACTATTACCGGTTTTGGTGGTTCGTTTACCGAAGCTTCGGCTTCATTACTCAATCGATTGAGTGCTGCAAATCGGAAGAAAATTCTGGAAGCTTATTTTGGAGAAAACGGTGCGAATTATTCATTAACTAGAACCCATATTGCTTCCTGTGATTTCTCGCTTAGTAATTATACGTATGCAAAAGTTGAAAATGACAAGCTATTAGAAAATTTCACTATCGAAGATGACAAATCAGATTTAATTCCAATGATTTTAGAGGCAAAAGCCATTTCGAAAGAAGGTTTTAATATTATTGCTTCGCCTTGGACATCGCCGCCTTGGATGAAAGACAACAAAAAATATGTGGGCGGAAAATTATTGCCCGAATTTAATGATTCGTTTGCTTTATATTTTTCAAAATATTTAGAAGCCTACAAAAAAGAAGGAATCAATATTTGGGGAGTTACCGTAATCAATGAACCACACGGCAACGGAAACAACTGGGAAAGTACCCTTTTTTCGCCCAAAGAAATGACCGATTTTGTTCAGAATCATCTTGGACCAAAATTAGAAAAAGACGGCTGGGCAGAGGTTAAAATATTGGGTTATGACCAAAACAGAGCTGGAATAAAAGAATGGGTTGACGTGATGTATGAGAATGAAAAAACCTCTCAATATTATGATGGATTAGCTATTCATTGGTATGAAAGTACTTATGATTACTTTCCAACGGAGTTGCAATATGCACACCAAAAAGCACCCAACAAATATTTAATTCAAACCGAAGCTTGCGTGGATTCTGAAATTCCACATTGGAATGACGATGCTTGGTATTGGAAAAAAGAAGCCACGGATTGGGGTTGGGATTGGGCATCTGAAAAAGACAAACATTTGCATCCAAAATATGCTCCAGTAAATCGCTATGCCACAGATATTATAGGCTGTTTGAACAATTGGGTCGATGGTTGGGTCGATTGGAATATGGTTTTGGACACGCAAGGAGGACCAAATTGGTTCAAGAATTGGTGTGTGGCACCAGTCATTGTCGATCCAGAAAAAGATGAGGTTTATTTTACACCCTTGTATTATACGATGGCACATTTCAGCAAATTTATGAGACCGGGAGCCGTAAAAATTGGTTGCCAAATCAGCAATAATGAGTTGATGTCAACCGCTGTTAAAAATCCTGACGGAACGATTGCAGTAGTCATTTTTAATCCCACCGAACAAGAATTCGCTGTAGAAATCAATCAAAAAAATATAAAGAAAAACATTTCTATACCTGCAAAAGCATTACAAACAATATTAATAAAATCTTGATAAATAAATAATTATAAACACCAATACTATGTCAGATAATAATTCGCACCCAAAGGTAAAAGTTCCCATGGGTCAAAAAATCGCTTTCGGAATAGGTATGTTAGCCAACCAGATGTTTCCTGCTGTGTTGGGTATTTTCGCAGTGATATTAGTTGAAAATATAGGTTTTAGTGGTTTATTACAAGGTATTGCTTTTTTTATACCCAAATTTTATGATGCTCTGTTAGATTTAGTTATGGGATATGTAAGTGATAATACTAAATCAAAATGGGGAAGAAGAAGGCAATATGTATTAGCTGGCGCAGTTATTTTAGGTGTTTCATTTGCACTTTTGTGGCAGTTATACCCAGAAAATGGCGTTACTTTTAATTTTATTTACTTTTTAGGTATTTCCTTTATTTTTTATTCAGGACTTACTATTTTTAGTATTCCTTATGTAGCGATGGGTTACGAAATGAGTGACGATTTCCACGAGCGTACCAGTATTATGGCAACTTCTCAACTTATTGGTCAGTTAGCTTGGGTTGTAGCTCCTTGGTTATATGTTGTTATGTATAATACGGAATTATTTCCATCTGCCGATTTTGCAGTCCGAAATTTATCGATATATATTGCTATTGGTTGTGCGATTTTAGCGGCTGTTCCTGCATTTTTTATTCCAAGTAAATCAACTCTTAATGAGAATTATAGTCCTATTGACTTAAAAGGAATTCTTAATAGTTTTGGTGAAATTAAAGAAGGATTAAAAGCCTCTGTAGAAATTAAACCTTTTAGAAAAATTTGTATTGCAACTTTCTTAATTTTTAATGCCTTTCAAACGACTGCTGGTTTTTCCTATTTCATTATAAAATATTATTTATTTAAAGGAAACGAAAATGGTTTTGGCTTATGGCCTACTTTATTCGGATGTATAGGAGCTATTATCACAACTGTAGTAGTAATTCCAATTGTTGCAAGAATGTCAAAATTAATGGGGAAAAAGAAAGCTTTTTTAGTTTCTCAGGGTATTTCTGTTTTTGGGTATATATTACTATATATTCTTTTTGTACCTGGTAAACCCTACTTATTTTTATTCGCATTGCCTTTTTTCTCTTTTGGTATTGGAAGTTTGTTTACCTTAATGATGTCCATGACTTCTGATGTTATTGATATTGATGAATTGAATACTGGTAAAAGAAGAGAAGGAAGTTTAGGCGCAATTTATTGGTGGATGGTAAAATTTGGTACTGCCGTTGCAGCTTTATTAAGCGGAATGATTCTTTCTTTAGTAGATTTTAAATCTAAGTCTGCTACACAAACCGATGAAACAATGTTTTGGCTACTTATTGCTTTTGTAGGAATTCCAATTCTAGGAACATCGTTTGCTATTTGGATAATGAAAGATTATGATGTTGATGAAGCGAAAGCACGAGAAGTAAGAGATCTTATCGACAAAAGAAAACGACTAGGTAAAAAACAATCTTCTTCCTATTTATCGGGTAAACTACTTTCTCTAGAAAAATCCCCAAACTCTTTAAACTCTAAAACAGGTCTTGATTTAAGTTCAAAAACTGAAGCACAAATTACCAAACAATTTTCAGAAATTTTAGATGAAGGTTTACACGGATTGTGTTTTAGCCCCTATATTGAAGGTCAAGATACTGGAGATGTTTTATCAGAAAATCAGATTATCAGAAGATTGGATATTATTACTCCTTATGCCAAATGGATTCGCTCTTTTTCTTGTACAGAAGGAAATGAATTAATACCTGAAATTGCACACAAAAAAGGATTAAAGACTCTAGTTGGAGCTTGGATTAGTGCCGATAAAGAACGAAATGAAAGAGAAATCCAATCGCTTATTGCTATGGCAAAGGCTGGTTTAGTTGATATGGCAGCGGTAGGAAATGAAGTATTGCACCGTGAAGAAATTTCGGAGCAAGAATTAATAGGATACATACAAAGAGTTAGAGCAGCATTACCAGATTCAATTCCAGTAGGATATGTAGATGCTTATTATCAGTTTCTGGATAAACCAGCGTTGGTTGATGCTTGTGATGTTATTTTAGCCAACTGTTATCCTTTCTGGGAAGGAGCAGATAATGACCACGCATTAAGCTATTTGAATAGAATGGTAGAATTGACTCAACTTGTTGCCATCGGAAAAAAAGTAATCATTACAGAAACGGGATGGCCTACCAAAGGAAATAATGTAGTAGCCGCAGAACCCTCTCAATTAAATGCAATGAAATATTTTATTGCTGTACAAGATTGGGCTAAAAATCATGAAATCGAACTATTCTATTTTTCATCATTCGACGAATCTTGGAAAGTAAAACAAGAAGGCGAAGTAGGGGCCGGATGGGGTATTTGGGATAAAAATGAAAATTTAAAATTTAAATAATAGAAATTATGTCATTTAGAGAAGGTCATTATTTTTCATTAGAAAATAATAAAAACAGCAAAAACGGTCAAAATAGTTATCAAGAAATTCAGCTTTCGGATGTGTCGCCTGCAGCATTATCCAAAATTTGGAGAGAAACTTTAGAAAACGGAATGCACGGTGTTTGTTTCAGTTTATACGAAGACGGACAAAAACCAGGCGATATTATTTCGGAAGAACAAGTGCGACGCAGGATGAAAATAATTGCTCCCTACACCAAATGGGTTCGCTCGTTTTCGTGTACCGAAGGCAATGAGTTTATCCCAAAAATTGCCCATGAGTTTGGCATTAAGACCTTAGTTGGAGCTTGGCTTGGCGACGATCTTGAAATTAATGAAAGGGAAATAGAAGGTTTAATACAACTTGCAAACGAAGGTTTTGTTGATATTGCCGCCGTAGGAAATGAAGTAATGTATCGCAAAGATTTAACCGAAGAGGAACTTTTAGATTTCATTGATCGGGTAAGAAAATCAATTCCTAGTTCAATTCCTATAGGTTACGTAGATGCTTATTATGAATTTTCGCATCGACCAAATATTACCGCAGCTTGCGATGTTATTTTAACAAATTGTTATCCCTATTGGGAAGGTTGTCCTATCGAATATTCGTTTAACCACATGATTAGTATGTTTGAATCGGCAAAGTATGCGGGTCAAAATAAACGAATTATCATTACCGAAACTGGTTGGCCCAGTCAAGGTGGTTTTCTTAAAGGAGCGGTTGCATCCAAAGAAAATGCTATGAAATATTTTATCGATTCCCAAAATTGGTCTAAACAAAATGACATAGAAATGTTTTACTTTTCTTCTTTTGATGAATCTTGGAAAGTAGGCCCTGAAGGTGAGGTTGGAGCTTATTGGGGAATTTGGGATAAAAATGAAAAATTGAAATTTTAAGATGAAGTGATTTAAATTTTCGCTAAAATGGAAAAAGTTTAAATCAATTCGATAAATAAAAAAGACATGTCCTATAAAGAAGAACGTTATTTTTCGATTGAAGAGTATAAAAAAATAGTGGCACTCGAAAAAAAAGAAACTAAAATTCAAATTCCTGAAAATCTATCTCAAGATTTGGCTCAATTATGGAGAGAAACGCTTCAAAATGGTATGCATGGAGTTTCTTTTAGTGCGTATGAAGAAGGGCAAAAACCTGGCAGTATTATTACCGAAGAGCAAGTAATGAGAAGGATGAAAATAATTGCTCCTTACACTAAATGGGTTCGATCATTTTCGTGTACTGAAGGGAATGAATTTATCCCGAAAATTGCTCATAAATTTGGAATTAAAACATTAGTTGGAGCTTGGCTAGGTAATGATCCTCAAGTTAATGAAAGAGAAATAGAAGGTTTAATACAACTAGCAAACGAAGGTTTTGTTGATATTGCAGCTGTGGGAAATGAGGTAATGTTTAGAAAAGACATGAGCGAAAACCAATTATTGGAATATATTTTCAGAGTAAAAAATGCAATACCTAATTCTATACCAGTAGGTTATGTAGATAATTATTACGAGTTTTCATTTCGTTCCAGAATTACAGATGTTTGCGACATAATTTTAGCAAATTGCTATCCTTATTGGGATGGTTGCCCGATTGATTATGCTCTCCATCACATGAAAAATATGTTTCAAACAACCAAAAGCGTGGGAAACAACAAAAGAATAATTATAACCGAGACAGGTTGGCCCAGTCAAGGAGGTTCTCACGGAGGTGCTTATGCTTCGACAGAAAACGCCATGAAATATTTTATCGATTCCCAAAAATGGTCTAAACAAAATGAAATAGAAATGTTCTACTTTTCCTCTTTTGACGAATCGTGGAAAGTTGATGTGGAGGGCAATGTAGGAGCATATTGGGGGATTTGGGATAAAAACGAGAAATTAAAAAACGATATTAGTAACTTTTAGGTTCTTTTAATATTTATAACAAAAGTTTTAATGCCCCCCAAAATTAATCCTTACTGTTTAGCTGATTTTAATATAAAGCTGTCGTATTTTTTAATAAACCCCCGCTACCGCTCGAATCCTTTCGTGTGGTAGTTTGTTGTAAAAGCTAAATTGATACTGGATACTGTACTAAAAAAGTTTTTTTAGTAGGTGTTTTTTAGTTTTTTGGAAGTTATTTTTATTGTGTCCACACGAAAGGATTCGTGCGGTAGCGAGGAATTCTGAACTAAACGACATTGATTATTAATTGGTGTAAATTAGAAAAATGCTTCGTATGTGAAATTGTCCTTGTAAATTTATTTCCTATTTTTGCCACACAAAATATAAACACAAAGAATATGAGTTCATTTGACGTGGTCATTATAGGTTCTGGACCAGGAGGATATGTATCGGCAATTCGTTGCTCACAATTGGGTTTCAAAACTGCTATTATTGAAAAATATTCCACTCTTGGAGGAACTTGCCTCAATGTGGGTTGCATTCCATCAAAAGCATTGTTATCATCATCGCATCATTATAGTGAAATTGCCCATTTTGCCGAACACGGAATCGAAGTTTCGGGCGAAGTAAAAGTAAATTTGGAAAAAATGATTGCCCGAAAACAAGCTGTTGTCGATCAAACTTCGGGAGGGGTGAAATTTTTAATGGACAAAAACAATATCACAGTTTATAATGGTTTAGGTTCCTTTGTAGATGCAACTCATGTTTCTGTTGCCAAAACCGATGGAACTTCGGAAACTATCGAAGCCAAAAACATCATTATTGCAACAGGTTCAAAACCATCTTCGTTGCCATTTATAAAAATTGATAAAGAAAGAATTATCACTTCAACCGAAGCTCTAAAATTGAAAGAAGTGCCAAAACACCTTGTTATTATTGGTGGTGGCGTTATCGGAATCGAATTGGGGCAAGTGTATTTACGATTAGGGGCTCAAGTATCCGTAGTGGAATTTATGGACAGAATTATTCCAGGAATGGACGCTTCATTGTCTAAAGAATTGACTAAAGTTTTGAAAAAACAAGGAATGAAATTCTATGTTTCTCACAAAGTGAAATCAGTAGAAAGAAAAGGAGATATTGTAATGGTTCAAGCTGAAAATGCAAAAGGAGAACTCATTACTCTAGAAGGCGATTATTCCTTGGTTTCGGTTGGTCGTCGTCCCTATACTGACGGTTTGAATGTTGATAAAGTAGGTGTTAAAATTTCAGATAGAGGGATGGTCGAAGTGAACGATCATTTGCAAACTAATATTTCAAATATTTATGCTATTGGCGATGTGGTTCGAGGTGCCATGTTGGCACATAAAGCCGAAGAAGAAGGAACAATGGTTGCCGAAATATTGGCTGGTCAAAAACCGCACATCAATTACAACTTGATTCCCGGAGTAGTTTACACCTGGCCAGAAGTGGCTGCCGTGGGGCAAACTGAAGAGCAATTGAAAGCAGCGGGAGTCGAATTCAAATCGGGAAGTTTTCCTTTCAAAGCATTAGGTAGAGCAAGAGCCAGTGGAGATTTAGACGGATTTGTCAAAATTCTTGCCGATGCTAAAACCGATGAAGTTTTAGGCATTCACATGATTGGAGCCCGTTGTGCCGATTTAATTGCCGAAGCCGTAACTGCAATGGAATTCAAAGCCTCAGCGGAAGATATTTCGAGAATGAGCCACGCCCATCCAACTTTTGCAGAAGCCATAAAAGAAGCAGCATTAGCGGCGACAGACAATAGAGCCTTACACGTGTAATTTCAAATTTCGTAACTATTCAGCCCTAAAATAAATTCGACACAGATTTCACAGGTTTCACAGATTTTTTGTCTATATTTTATACTAACCACACAAATTTATTGCTTCGCAACTAAAAACAACACAAATTGGTGTAATTTTTACATTCAGAATCTGTGTAATTTGTGAAATCTGTGTCTTTTTTCTTTAAATCGTGTACAACTTTACTATGGGCTGAATAGTTACCAAATTTCAATTTTTAAATCTGTGAAAATCCGTTCAATTCGCGTAATCTGTGGCTAATATTACCAAAGAATTATTCTGGAATTTGTTGACTCAAACAATGTAAGGTTCCAAAACCCCAAATTAAATCTATCGCATTTATGCCAATAATTTCTCTATCGGGAAAGCAATCGGCAATGATGTTCAAAGCGATTCTATCATTCGAATCATTAAATGTTGGAACTAAAACACAATGGTTCAAAATCAAGAAATTAGCATAACTGGCGGGTAATCTCAATCCGTCAAAATCGATGCGTTTTGGCATTGGTAATTCTACTATTTTTGGAGATTTTCCGTTTTCTAGTTTCGCATTTTGCAAACGTTTTAAGTTGTCTTGCAGGGGTTTGTAATTATTGTCATTTGGATTTTTTTCTACAATAGTTATGATGGTATCTTCGTTTACAAATCGAGCCAAATCATCAATATGTCCGTGAGTATCATCGCCTTCGATTCCGTCGCCTAGCCAAATGACATTGGTAATTCCCAAATATTCTTTGAAAACCGCTTCATAATCGGCTTTGGTAAAACTAGGATTTCGAACCTGAATATTGGGATGCATCAAACATTCTTCCGAGGTTAGTAAACTGCCTTTTCCGTTGGTGTCAATTGCGCCACCTTCCACAATCACGGGTTTTTCTTTGTATAAAACTTGGGTAACGGGAATATTTAGAAATTCGCCCACTTTGGCAGGAACCTGTTTGTCAAGATGGATGTTTTTGTATTTTGCCCAACCGTTAAAATTAAAATTTAAAGCTTCTCTTTTGGTTCCGTTTTGAACAATAATCGGACCCGAATCCCGCATCCAGCTTCGGTTGGTTTTATGAATGATGAAAGAAACATTAGTCATTTTTACTGTTGCAGTTTCCAGCATTTCAATGACATTAGTCTTTAATTTTTCATCGGCAACCACTAAAAATACTTGCTCGAAAGTGGCTACTTTTTTAATAAATTCCACAAAAGCCCATTGAATAGCTTCATATTTTCCTGGCCAATCCTTGCCATTATGCGGAAAACAGAGTAAAATTCCTTGTTGCTTTTCCCATTCGGCGGGGAATCTTCTATTAGATGTGCTCATAAATTAGTGCTACTTTAAAAATCACAAATATAAACATTCAGGAGGATTATTTGATGTTCATTTTTTGATTGCCAAACTTCATTTGCAAAAAAAATATGTTAAAGATTATATAATATTAAAATAATATGAGCCTATTATTACTGTATTACTTTTGAAAAAAATAAAAATAAATAATTTATGAAACAGTATGGTTTGGCGGTATTAGCCGCAGTAATGGTATTAGCAAGTTGCGAAAATGATTCGAAAGAGACAGAGTTTACTGTCAATGAAAATCCAGCCACTTTCAAAGAAATTGGTTCAATTACTATTGGTGCTGTCGGTGCTGCCGAAATAAGTGCTTATGATGAAACAACAAAAAAATTGTTTACAGTAAACAATAGTACTACTAATCAAATAGATGTAATTGATTTAACCGATCCAACCAATCCTAAAATGCTAACAAGCATTGCGTTGTCGTCTTACAACGGAGCTTCCAATAGTGTTTCTACTTTTGGAGGTAAATTGGCAGTAGCCTTAGAATCAACTATTGACAAGCAAGCTAATGGGAAAGTGGTTGTTTTTAATACTACTACTTATGTTTTAATTAAAGAAATTACCGTTGGTGCTTTACCCGATATGATTACTTTTTCGCCTGATGGAAAGTATATTATGACTGCTAATGAAGGAGAACCAAATGATGATTATTCCAAAGATCCAAACGGCACGGTTTCCATCATTGATGTTTCAAATAATTATACTGTTTCAACTCTTGATTTTTCAAGTTTTAGCAGTCAATTGAATACTTTAAAAGTTGGTGGTTTCAAAATTAAAAATCCTACTTCAAATTTTGCTGCTGACATCGAACCGGAATATGTTACCATCTCATCGGATTCTAAAACGGCTTGGGTAACTTTGCAAGAAAACAATGGGGTTGCCAAAATTGATTTAGCCACAAAAACTATTTCTGGAATTTTCCCTTTAGGTTTTAAAGACTTTAATAGTGCAGCGAATGCAATTGATATTAGCGACAAAGATACTGAAATTGCATTTAATACTTGGAAGCTTAAAGGAATGTTTATGCCAGATGCGATTGCAAATTACTCTGTAAACGGAAAAACATATTTCATTACTGCAAATGAAGGAGATGCCAGAGAATATGCAGCCAATACAGATGTTAAGCGATTGGCAACATTAAGTTTAGATCCTACTATTTTTCCTGATGCAACAGCATTAAAAGCGACCAATAAAATGGGAAGATTGAATTTAGTTTCGACTATGGGCGATACTGACGGTGATGGTGATTTGGATGAATTAATAAGTTTTGGAGCGCGTTCGTTTACAATCTGGGATGGTAATTCTGGAAGTTTAGTTTTCGACAGCAAAAATGATTTAGATAAACGATCTCATGAATTTGGAACGTATGATGACGGTCGCAGTGATGATAAAGGTGCTGAGCCAGAATCGGTTGTAGTTGCCAAAATGGGAGACAAAAACATTTTGTTTGTAGGTCTTGAAAGAACGGACACGGTAATGATTTATGATATTACCAATCCATCTGCACCACAATATTTGCAAAGCATAAAAACAGGAGATGCCCCAGAAGGCTTGCTTTTTATACCAGCATCAAAAAGTCCAACCAAAAGAAGTTTGGTCGTTGTGAGCAGCGAAGGGGATGGCTCTGTTAAATTCTACCAGCCTGATTTGAATTAGACTTAAAAAGGAATAAAAAAAATCTACTAAAATAACTTTTTGGTAGATTTTTTATTTCTGATCATTTTTAAATCGAATATTAATCAATCGCTCTTTTTGTAATATCGCCAAAAGCATCAATTCTCCTATCCCTAAAGAAAGGCCAGTTCTGACGTACATTTTCTTGTAAATCTAAATCCACTTCGGCAATCAGGATTTCTTCTTTATCGTGTGAGGCTTGTGCCAAAATTTCGCCTTGTGGACCAGCAATAAAGGAGGAACCCCAAAACTGAATTCCACCAGTTCCTTCGATATATTGTTCTAAACCAATTCTATTGGCAGCGGCAACATACACGCCATTCGCCACAGCGTGACCTTTCATCACGTTCATCCAAGCACCGTGTTGGTTTTCTCCGTATTGTTCTTTTTCGAGTGGATGCCAACCAATTGCCGTTGGGTAAAACAAAACTTCAGCACCTTGCAAAGCGGTCAAACGAGCCGCTTCGGGAAACCATTGATCCCAACAAATGAGTGTTCCAATTTTTCCTTTATTGGTCGGAAATGCTTTGAAACCCAAATCTCCGGGCGTGAAATAGAATTTTTCGTAAAAATGCGGATCGTCTGGGATGTGCATTTTTCGGTACAATCCTGCTTCTGCACCATCGGTGTCGATGATGTAAGCACTATTGTGATAAATTCCTGCCATTCTTTTTTCGAAGAAAGGAACTATAATTACCACTCCCAATTCTTTTGCCAAAGCACTAAAAGCAATAAATGATGTGCTGTACAAAGGTTCTGCCAAAGCAAAATTATCGACATCTTCACTTTGACAAAAATAGTGACTGCTGTACAATTCGGGTAATGAAATGACTTCGGCACCTTGATTGGCGGCGTCTCGAACCCAAGACAAACATTTTTTTAGATTGTTTTCGGCAACATCATTAAGATTCAATTGAATAACTGCGATTTTAAACTTTTTATTTGGCATAAGGCAAAATTTAGAGTGCAAAAATAGTTATTTATCCCTTTTTAACTTTGAAAAAGAGGCTATTTTTTCTTTAAAATTAATGCTCCAATCAATGAAACGACAATCCCAATTGGTAAAATTTCCATAAGAGTGAGTAAAATTATCATTATTGGGTTTTTGTACCATTCCTTCATTTGATTCATTTCGGCAGTTTTTGCTACAAGTTCTTCAGGATTCGTGTTTTTCAGCACCATTTCACTGTATTGTTCCATAAAGTTTGGAAAAAAATTATAGTAAACAATGAGCCAAACAATAACATAAATGGTTGAAATTACTAATGAAATACTCAAGCCAGTTAGGAATGCTTTTCCAAAAGTAATTACGCCTCTATTAGTTTCACGCTCTTGTTTTATCCCAAGAATTACAAAGATAAAAGCAAGAAGCATACTGCCAAAACCAATGATTGGGCTAGGTTCACTATCGGGATTAGTTTTCATATAAAGGGTCATCGAAATCATAACAATACTTACGATTATTCCGCCAAAAATTCCGTTTTTAAGGATGATGTTTTTCATAATTATAATTTTTTGGTTTGTAATTCAAAGATAATGAAATAATTATGTCATTGTGTTGTTTTGAATTGTGCGAAAAACAAGAAATTTTAGTCTTTATACAATAGTCTTTGATTTGAGAAACTATCTAATAGTTATGCTGTAAGTTGGGATTATTAAAATTATTTTTAAAAGTAATTTTAGTTTATAGTTTGAAAATATAAGTTATAGAGGCTATAATTTAAAAAAAAACAGCTACATTTTAGTTTTTAAATTTGATTGATCTAAATCGCCAATAATAAGATTTACAGCGTTTTTGGCAATATTTAGGGATCTAAGAGAATTCTTTTTTTTGAAGGAATGTGCTTCCATTCTAATTAATATATTTTTGAGCATTTTAATAGCATCGTTAATGTAAGGACCTTTATTGAGCATAATACATTCGGCTTGCACGCCTTGCACAACATCACTAATTTCAGCCCTTGTTGGAATTCCCGTTTTTGCTAAATTTTCTAGCACTTGCGTAGCCCAAATAACTGGAATATGTGCCGCCTCGCAAAACCAAAGTATTTCATTTTGAACTTCTGAACTTCTTTCAAAACCTATTTCAACGGCCAAATCACCTCGGGCAATCATAACACCAATTTTATCTCTTTTCATTCCTTCGAGTAGGATAAAAGGTAAGTTTTCGAATGCCTCTTTGTTTTCGATTTTAAAGACTATGCCTATATCTTTTGCATTATTCAGGTTTAATTGTTCGTATAAATACTGAACATCACTTCCCGTTCTTACAAATGAATAGCCGACAATATCAGCATTTTTACAAACAAATGGTAAGTTTTCAATATCCTTTTCTGTTAAAGCAGGTAAGTTCAATTTTGTGTCAGGAAGGTTGATGCCTTTTTGAGAGGATAATTTTGGTTTATAACAGTGAGTTATTAATAGTTCAACGTCTTCATCTGTTTTAGAAATGACTATTGATTTTATCATTCCATCATCAAAAAGTACTTCATCATTAATTTTGACATCATCTATTATTTCAGGTAATAAAACGCCTATTTCAGCTTTTGAAACTTGTTTACCTTTCTTATTATATTTTGATTTTTTTCCTAAGGTTACTCTTTTTGTTAAGATAATATGTTCGCCAACTCGTATAGGAATTCCAGTCTTAAATTTTCCCTTTTTTCCTTTTTTTTCTTTAATTTGTATTTGTGAAGTTCTTAATTTTGGCCCCGATAAATCCATATAAATTTTTAATTTATACTGGGTTTCCATTTTTATCTCATTGATAAATTGAACCATTTTAGTCCACATTGCAATATCTCCGTGGCTTAAATTGATTCTCGCAATTTCCATTCCACTCTCCACCATTTGTTCTATAATCGATTTATCTTCTGCCGCTTCGTTAGGGAGTGTAACCATTATCTCGGTAAATTGATTTCGGCTTCCTTCATTAAATAAATGATTGGCATTTTTCTTTATTAATTCTTTACTTCTTTCGTATCCTATGATTTCGATATTCGATTTCTCGTCGATAGGAAGGCCTTGAATTAATTTTAAATTTCGAACTACACTATAAAGATTACTGTAAACATAACCTTCGGAAGTGCCTAGGGAAGACACACCATAATCGGATAAATTGGCGTGATATTTTGTTAAATCAAAACTCCTAAGAATTAAGTATCTACATAAATTTTTGGCACTTAATCTGTAATCTGTGTGAATATTCAAGATTGTTAAATCTATTTTTGATTCATTGTCAATTATAGATTGTAAAATTGTGTTTAATTCATCACATAATTTTTCAATTTTCATAAAGTCAAGTTTTTACTTTTTTCAAAAGATTGTGCATTTATTCTATTTCGATTTATACAAAAATATATCAAAATAGTTCTACTTTATATTTTTTTACAATATCGTTTGTAAGATTAACCTAAATTTAATAGTAAAATAGACTTACTAATTTAGCAAAGAGAAGGAGTTAGAAAAAAAATCTTATTATTATAGCTTAAAAATCTTTTTGAATACGTTTACTATTCCTAAAACCAATAATCCAATGATGAGTCCAATGCAAAATTCTTTCAAAATGGAAGGCAACTGTGGAAATAAATGATGAAGGAAATCAATGTTATGTACAAAAATACCACCAGCTACTAAAATTAAGGCGATTGTCCCAATAACTGCTAAACTTTTGATGACTTTGGGCAAAGCCTGTACCAAAATATTTCCTATTGTTTTTGACAAACTTCGTTCCTTGGAACTCAACGCAATAAGTTTGAAACCCAGCTCATCCATTCTCACAATGAGTGCCACAATGCCATAAACACCAACAGTTGCTATTATTGCTACAATCGAAACAACAGCAATTTGAGAACTAATGGGTTTGCCAATTACGATGCCTAATGCGATGATTACAATTTCGACAGAAAGAATAAAATCGGTTACTATGGCCGATTTTATTTTGTCTTTTTCAATGGCTAAAATTTCGGCTTCGGTAAAATCTTGTACATTAATTTCTATTGATTTATGCTTGTGGGGAAAGAAATATTCGAATATTTTTTCGGCTCCTTCATAAGCTAAAAAAAGTCCGCCAAGTATTAAAATGATAATAATTGCCAAAGGCAAAAATGCACTCAGCAAAAAGGCTATGGGAAGAATAATCAATTTATTGAGGAAAGAACCTTTTGCGATTGCCCACAAAACGGGAAGTTCTCTTGAGGAAATAAAACCCGAAGCTTTTTCGGCATTAACAGCCAAATCATCACCCAAAATTCCAGCTGTTTTTTTGGTTGCAATTTTACTCATTACAGCAACATCGTCCATAATTGCTGCAATATCATCCAATAGTGCGAAAAAACCTGAGCCCATAATATTGTTTTAGAAACTGCCTAATCTTGGTTTTGATTCCCAAAATTGCTACGGCAAGTTTTGATTATTTATTGTTGCGAAAATACTATTTTTTGGTTGAATTTGGATATAAATTTTTCAATAGTAAATTAATACAAAGAGTCAGGGAAATTTGGGAGTTCTAGAATTATATAAACATAAAATCACTTCTATATCTAAAAATTGTCGATGAAACGAATTATGAAAGTAAGTTTTTATTTGTTTTGTTTTTATTGAAAAAACGTTTGAAGAGATTTCCTCCAATTGCTTTAATGCCATCGGAATGTTTGGAAACCGAATTGGCAACTGCAAATTCAAACAGTGTTCCCAATACTTTTTTGATTGGATTGTGAGTAGAACCTAATAAAAGTTTTTTTGAAATCAATCCTGTGCCAAAGCCAATTATATTGCTTAGCAAATTATTTTTTATTTCTGGAGAAACAGTTACTTCACGAAATAAATTTTTGACGAAGTTAATGGGTTTTACACTTTCGTAGGCAACTTCAAATTGCAACTTGAGTTGTTCCAAATCATTGTCGTATATCATCTTTTGAACAATAATCATTTCATTTAAAGTGTCGGTTGCGTTCTTGTTTTTCATGTTTTTTTGGTTTCATCAAATGTTTAATAATAGAATTACTGACAGGAAATTTTAACCAATTATTACGGAATACTTGAAGAAGAATTGCAAGAACCAAATAAAAACCGCCAATTACAAAAAAGCCGTAAAATGTATCGCCAAGCCATTTTCCTATCCACAAGGCTATCCCGATATTAATAATTAAGATTGACAATACAACTGTCATAATAACTATAAGTCTTGAAAAGAGAGATGAAATTACATCGGCCGATTTATCAATGGCGTTTAGCTCTAACAATTTTAGAGTTGTTTTGCTGTAATTTTCCGCCCGTTCAAAAAGTGCTGCTATGGGTGTTGTATTGTCAGTCATGATTTATTTTTTATAGTTTGAATTTAGATTCTGAATGATCCATTTTTTTTAATTCGTCAAACTCTGCTTTTCCGTTTGCGGCAATTTCTTGTACAAAATCTTTTCCACTTTGAATTTTTTCTGCCAAGGAATCTGCAAATTCATTGTATTTTGATTTTAAATCATCGGCATAATCGTTTCCTTTATCTAAAATTTGCTGACGGGTTACCGACCCTTTTTCGGGTGCAAATAAAATTTCCAAAATTCCTCCTATGGCAAGTCCTGCCACTGTTCCTAATACTACTTTACCTGTGCTCATAATTTTTAATTTATTTAATTGTTAATGTATTGAATTTTATTTTTTAACTGCATCGCCCCAATAGTAGCCATATAATTACAAAAACGATAATGGTACCAAAGCAGCCGCCACCTAATTTGTTGGCGCCATAACCTGCTATTAATCCTTTGAATATGTTGTTCATGGAGATTGATTTTTCTAGAAAATTTTTCTAAACTTTCCACGATGTAAAGGTCGGGTTGTGTGTAGCGAATTGTTTTATAATACTTTAATAAAAAGTTTCAAGATTCACAGATTAAAAAAAAAACGCCTTTCTGGACATAGATTTATGGCGAGCGAAGTTAGAAACTTGACTTTATAGGGTTGTAAAAGAGTATAGCAATCTATTTGGTAGTGGATAGAAGTAGCGAATTTTATTTTTGAGCAGTAATTAAAAATACCGAATAATCTTTTGTTGGTTTAACAATGGTACTCGCATTTTGAATTTTGATGTTTTGGAATCCTGCATTTTTAACCATTTCGACAAAATTCTCACGGTCAAATCCGAAGTGAAAAACTCCAGTATCTTCGGTGTGAAAAGAACCATCTTCGGTGTCAAGATCAGCTATGGCAATGATTCCGTTGTCTTTCAGAAGTGAATGAAATTTTTTGAACAATGCCAAAGTATCTTCAATGTGGTGAATGGTCATAGACGAAATTATAACATCAAATTTTCTATCTAATGTTTCTTTTGTTAAATCCATTTGAACGATTTGAACGGAACATTTTAGTTCTGCTATTTTCGATTTCAAAACGGCATTCATTGAAGATGAGATATCAACCGCTGTAATTTCGCCAATGTATGGAGCAATTTCTGAAAGCAACAATCCTGTTCCAGATCCAAAATCCATAACACTCATTTCTTTTGAAAATGAAACTTCTCTTAAAATAGTTTGGGCAATGGTGCTCACATTTTGAGTTCTAGACTGCTCATTATCGTAATCATTTGCTTTTTCTGCGAAGAAATCTTTTGGGTTCATATTTTAGTAGTATTTTGGTCAATGCTAATGTATTGAGAATATTTTGGACTTGAAATTAATAATCAATCATCCTTGTTGTCGTCGTCTTCATCATCATCAAAATTCAAAAAATCATCCGGATTAAAGGGAATGTCTTCGTCGGGGTCTTTATCGTGGGCACTTACTCCCGGCGGATTGAACAATCCCCAATCGTCTTTGATGTAACTCCAAACGTCGAAACTAGCCACCCAATCGATGAAAAGCAAACGAAACTCGTCGATTTCATTCCGCAATAAATAGATATAATCTTTATCCTGAATGTCTTTATCGAAACGCAAACTACCCGCGTGAACATATAGATCTCGGGCAGCTTTTCTAATTATGGTGGCGTTTTCCATTTTCAAATCATACAAATCGACTGCTTGAGCACCAGCAATTTTTGCTGGGATTATCATCGCATCTTCCATCATAAAACGAACCGTAGTTTCTTGCAAAAATTCATTATCGGCAGGAACAATTTCGATTAATCCCCGAGTTATTTTGTAAATCTGCTCCGCTTTCTGATACAAAGGAAAATTTTCTAATTCGTCTCGTTTTGTCATGGCTGTAAATTTATATAAAAGTTTCATTTTTAATAAGACCCATCTTTAATCCCATTCTTTTACATTATTTAAAATGTGAATTAAATCTGATGGATATTTTATAATATGTTTTGCCCCATTATCAGTAAGTTCCTGTTCAGACCGATAGCCCCATAAAACCCCTACAGCATTCATATTGGCGTTGGTAGCCGTTTGCATATCTATTTCAGAATCTCCTACGAATAGTATTTCGTCAGGGGCTAATCCCCAACTTCTACAAATTGATTGGGCTTCAAAAGGATTGGGCTTTTTGAGTGCCTCGGTACTCAAACCCACCACAGCATTGAAGTAACCTGGAAATAGTGTAGCGACAATTTTTTTGGTCAGTGCATCTGATTTATTAGAGAACACAGCAAGCTTTATATTTTGGGTAATCAAATAATCTAGTAATAAAATGACTCCGTTGTAAGGTTTGGTTAGGTTAGTACAATTTTCGCTATAGACTTCGAACATCAATTGGTAGCAATTTTCTATTTGTGTCTCGTTGTTATACTTTTCAGGCAGGGATTTGCCGACCAAATTCCGGAGACCGCTGCCTACAAAATATTGATATTTTTTGTAACTGTGCGTTGGGTAGTTAAGGTTTTGAAGCACCGTATTCATAGCATCTGCAATATCTTCGAGTGAATTGACAAGTGTTCCATCTAAATCAAAAATAAGCCCTTTAAATTTCATTTTTATATTATTAAGAATTGGTTTTGATTAAAATGATAATACTACCTAAAATACGATTCCTGACTTCTGCCATTTGACACAAAGAGAAATACTGCAATTCGTCATTAAGAATATTCATTTTTAATGTTTTTTCATTTAATTAATAATGGTAATGAAATTAAAAATTTTAATCTTATTTTTTCCTTGTTTGGAGTTTTGATAGACGACAAAGTTTTTTCCAAACGGTCAAATTTAATTATTTTTGGAATAATATCTTGGGTTTTTTAAGGGTATTATGAAAAACAAAAAGACATCGTCTAGCCCCGATAGAGGCGATATCCTCGTAGCGTAGCGAAGAGATAAAGCCGAAAGCGGGTATTGATTAAATTATTAAAATCCAATTCTTGCTCCATTACTTTTAACACTCCATTTTTCATTTTCACAAAAAGAAAGGATTCTATTGAAGTTGGGTTTGATTCCAAAAACAATTTCATCCATTAATGATTTTCTTGCAATATTCTCCATTTCACCCCCAGAATAAGAAAATTGTGATGCCAATTGTAATGCTTCTTTTGCTGAAAGAAGAGGTAATTTATTTCTCCATATTTTGGCTGCATTTTCAATACTTGGATTTTCAAATTTCACTTTAAAGAGGAAACGACGCTCAAAAGCCGAATCCAAATTGGCAACCAAATTGGACGTAGCAAACAAAATTCCGTCAAAGTTTTCCAACTCTTCCAACAATACATTTTGAATGGCATTTTCGGTGTCGGCAACTGATGAGGAACCGGCACTTTTCCGTTTTCCAATGATGGCATCGGCTTCGTTAAACAAAAGAATTGGACAAATTTTCTGCGTTTTCTTGAAAGTGTAATAATCTGTAAAAATCTTTTTAACTAACTTTTGACTTTCTCCAAACCACATCGATTTGGTTTCCGAAATTTCTACTTTAAAAACGGGGCGATTGTATTTTTTGGCCAATTGATACACCGATTCTGTTTTACCCGTTCCGGGAGCACCATACAAAAGAGCTGTGATTCCTGTATTCATATTTTTAGACTTTAACCGATTTTGCAATTGGGTAAAGGCAGTGTGCGAAAGGCTCTTTTTAATGGGTTCCAATTGCAATGCTTCTTCACTATTGTAAAATAAATTACGTTTTTGAATTTGGTTTGGATACATCAATCGTTTGTCTTTTTTTTCGACAAATTCCAATGAAATGCCTTCCCATTCTTTCAACATAGAAACCGCTTTTTGGGTTAATTGAATCCTATGTCTATTTGAAAATGTGTTAGAATCCTTTTCAATTAAATCAAGTTTGGTAAGAGCTGTTTTTCCTTCTAGAAAATTATTAATGTAATTGAAAACATCTCGATTTCTTTCATAATAGTCATCCACTGTGCTTTGTAATCCTGTGTTAAAATCATTTTCGCCTGCATTTATCGCATCCAAAATAGTATCAAAAAACACAAATGCATCTACTAATTGTAGATTTTTAATAGCAAATGCAACTAATTTGAAATGTTTGTTGGCGTTTAATAATTCAATAAATTTTTGAGTAAAGTAGATGAAACTAATCTCTTTATTATCCTTTTCTTCACTAATTTTATCCATATCTGCCAAAAACTCATTAAAGGTATCTTCTTTGACTTTTATCGCCAATAATTCCTTGGGAATTGATTTTTGATGAAGAATATAATCATAAATATGCTGCGAAAGTTTGTATTCGTTATCTGACCTGTGACGATCTGTCTTTACTAAAATAGATTTGGATTCTAGTAAAGTAAAACTCCCCAAATACTTTAAAAAACTATGCTTTTCTAAACCAAAATGTTTAATAATTTCGCGCAATGCAACAGAGTCAAAACAAGATTGTATAAAACAAGTTGCCAGTAGAATTGCTTCTATTGTACTGATTTGAAAATAGTCACAAACAAGTTTTATTTCAACTGAAATACTATCAAATTTTGTTAGTTTCAGTTGGGAGTCTTTCGCGGTATTGTGAATAGTTTCAAGAGCTAAAATGATGTTGTTCTCTTCCATAATTTTTGAGTATTTAATTATTATGGAACAAAAATAAACCGCCACAATGCCATATTGTGACGGTTTGAAATTTACTACAATTTTTTAAAATATGAACTTACATTAGCTTCTTTTCATCCAGCTTCTCCCTTCATTGGTAGAATAATACAATCCTTTTGAAGTCATTCCTAGAATTTCTTTACCGTTGTCGGTTAAATCATTAAAATCGCCACAGCTGCTAGAGTTGCAACGCAACATCCAACTTCTTCCATCATTAGTGGAGTATTCAATTTTGGTTTTTGTTGTTGGGTTAATGCGAATCATTTCTTTTCCTTTTAGAATCATTTGTGCCATAATAGTATCTGTTTTTAGTTTGCCTACTGTTGTTGGGTTTCGGCTTTCCCATAGTGCAAAGTAAGAAGTGTTGAGTGCCAAAGTGCGGCAGTTAAAAATTATTTTCCTAAATGATAAACAGTATTATTTCCTCTTAAATCTTTAAGAGTCAAAAACTCTTGTATCTTTTTATCTTCTGTTCTTGCCAAGGACATAAAAAATAATGCGGTATAATCGATAAATTTTAAAGGTAAATTCTCAAATTCACACATACTTAACATAACTGATTCAAAAACAACAATATGAAAGTTATTTTTTGTTTTTAGGGCTTCATATTCTTCTTTTTCAAAGCCCACATAAAAAACAACTGCAATACAAATTTCTGCATTTGAAATCTCGATACAATGTGGTTTCGGCACAACGACAAGATTGTTGTGTTCTTTGAAATCAAGCATATAAGCTAATGTTTTGCTTATTTCGTCATTTTTTAGTTTGTCTAATAAAATGCAATTGTCAAGTCTTGAATAAATAAATTCCATAATAGTGAATTTTTTAATTTTGCCTATTCTAAATTGGTTTTCGGCTTTTCCCAGAAGACGAAATTAGTAGGAGAGTAGGCCAAAATATGGCAGAGTGAAAATTATTTCATAAAAAAAAGTTGCACTAAAAAGTCATATTACAGAACAACAATTTACAAAAACAGTATTATTTGTTATCCGTTTCTTATTAGCACAGCGATGTGCATGACCAAATAAATGAAATTTTGGTTTTTGAATTTTTACAAATTTTCGCAAAATTGGACAACCAATATTTTCGTCTAAAATTTGTTTTGGTGGAATATGAGTGATCAAAAAGTCAATTTCTTTGTTTGTAATTTTTGGCATTTCAAAAAAATCAATAGCCGAATTCAAGCCATAGAAAGAAATGCCTGCAATAATTTTTATTCTATTCTCTATAAAAATCACATTATTGGGAATAAGTTGTAAAGCCTCGTTGGGCTCAAAAACAAATGGGAAATCGTGATTTCCAGCTATAAATAATTTGTATTTTGCCTTTGTTTGTGAAAACCAAGAAAAAAAATCAAGTATTTCACTCTTATTACCAAAAGTGCAAACATCACCACAATGAATTAAAATATCGCAATCAGGAATGTCCAAGTCTCTGTGCTTTCCGTGCGTGTCAGAAATCGCAATTATTTTTTTTTCTTTATAAAGAATTTTAAACATAGATTTTCTGATTTTTTACGTTTGCCTAGAATACAAAATTAATGGGCGTGAAGGACAAAGAACGGCAGAGTGAAAATTTTATTCATAAAAAAAAGACACTTTTTTTTAAACTCTATATTTCGATTTTAATAAATTATTTTCGATTTTGATAATTTATATTATCTTTGTGGAATGGTTGTAATTACAAAAGCAAAACTGATACAGTTTTATGAATCAGAGCCATTGGCTAAAGAGCCTTTATTGAGGTGGTATAATACCGCCTTGTCGAGTGATTGG
>Ga0316612_1000051_pt1 | contig 47625 bp, 28 predicted proteins | sample MIS2016226_MG_FD_207676 | JGI IMG/M metagenome (GOLD analysis project Ga0316612, IMG submission 207676) | Microbial mat bacterial communities from Middle Island sinkhole, Lake Huron, Michigan, United States - MIS.2016.226 | ecosystem: Environmental > Aquatic > Freshwater > Lake > Sediment... | reverse complement strand
GGAGGCGACCAAGGGGTTTTTTAGCTGGAGACCCATGTAAGTCGTCGTGAGATCTATCACTTAACTGCTGCTACTTTCTAGGTGTTCACCTTCAAAGTTCCTAGTCTGAAACCCAATTTATCTTCCCCTGCTCAGGCCACGGCCAGACCACCCCGCTGTGGCCTTCGGCAAGCTCAGGCCACGGCATGCTCAGGCCACGGCCAGACCACCCCGCTGTGGCCTTCGGCAAGCTCAGGCCACGGCATGCTCAGGCCACGGCCAGACCACCCCGCTGTGGCCTTCGGCAAGCTCAGGCAACGGCAAGCGCAAAAGGCTTATAAAGACAAGCCTGGGGCGAGCAGGTCGCTCGCCATACCCGCCCCAAGGCTCATCGTCTGAATTAGTTTGCGCTTTTCCCAAGCGAAATAGCTTGCGAACGCTTACCTTAAAACCTATTTTACAATCGGTTCAAAGGCTGCAACCATTTGTTGGTGCAAGCGCCAGCGACTATCAACATCTTCTTGCGCGTGTTTCATCAACACTTCGGCTCGTTCCTCATCGCTTTGCACGAGCATCTTATAGCGAGTCTCGTTGTAGGCGTATTTCTCAAAGGGAATCGTGGGGGGTTTCGAGTCGAGCGCCAGCGGATTTTTGCCCACCTTGACCAGATTCGGGTTGAAGCGATAGAGCGGCCAGAAGCCCGATTGTACCGCCAGTTTTTGCTGCTCATACCCTTTCCGCATGTCAATGCCGTGAGCAATACAGTGGCTATAGGCAATCAGTAACGAGGGGCCATCAAACGCCTCGGCTTCCAAAATGGCTTTCAACGTCTGCTGATAATCGGCTCCCATCGCCAGCCGCGCCACATAAACATAACCGTAAGACATGGCGATCATGCCCAAGTCTTTCTTGGAAATGTCTTTGCCCTGCGCCGCAAACTTGGCTACCGCAGCACGAGGCGTAGATTTGGAAGCCTGCCCGCCCGTGTTGGAATAGACTTCGGTATCCAAGACCAAAACATTGACGTTGCGCCCTGAAGCCAAAACGTGATCCAGCCCGCCGTAGCCAATGTCGTAGGCCCAACCGTCGCCGCCCATAATCCAGACGCTGCGCCGTACCAAAGAATCCGCAATACTGAGCAGATCGCGGGCGGGGGAACTATCTATGCCCGTAATTTTCGCTTTGAGTTGCGCTACTAGCTCCCGTTGCGTTTTGATCCCCGCTTCAGAGCTTTGGTCAGCCTTGAGCAGGCCTTCCACCAGTTCCGTGCCCAAATCGCTGGCAAATTGCTTGACAAGCTCCTGAGCATATTCCTGCTGTTTGTCGAGCGTCAAGCGCATGCCTAAGCCAAATTCGGCATTATCCTCAAAGAGCGAATTGGCCCAAGCGGGGCCGCGCCCATCCTTGTTGGCCGACCAAGGCGTGGTGGGCAAATTCCCGCCATAGATCGAGGTACAGCCTGTCGCGTTGGCCACGATCATCCGATCCCCAAACAACTGGGAAACCAGCTTGATGTACGGCGTTTCGCCGCAGCCCGAACACGCGCCTGAGAATTCAAACAACGGTTCCAAAAGCTGCGAGTTCTTGATGTTGGTCAAGCTCAGTTTAGTGCGATCAACCTCTGGCAAGGAGAGGAAAAATTCCCAGTTCGCATTCTCCGACTCGCGGATTGGCGGTTGGGAAGCCATGTTGATTGCTTTGCGCCCGACTTTGGTCTTGTCCTTCGCGGGGCAAACTTCGACGCACAATTCGCACCCTGTACAGTCTTCGGGCGAAACTTGAATCGTATACTTCGTGCCTGGAAACTCTTTGAATTTGGCATCGCGGCTCTTGAAGGTTGCAGGCGCATTCGCTAAAAGAGCGGGATCGTAGACTTTGGGGCGGATAACGGCGTGCGGACAGACATAAGCGCATTGATTGCACTGAATGCAGAGGTCTGGCTCCCAAACGGGGATTTCAAGCGCGATATTACGCTTTTCCCATTTCGTTGTCCCCGTGGGGAACGTACCATCTTTGGGCATGGCGCTGACGGGGAGGTCGCCCCCGTTGCCCGCAATCATCTTCCCTAGCACGTCGCGCACAAAAGCTGGAGCGTTGGCCGGGACCGCAGGCCGCATCACGAGCGTGCTTGTGACACTTTCGGGAACCTTAACCTCATGCAGATTGGCCAAGGTTTGGTCGACGGCTTGGTAGTTCTGCTGAATAACCGCTTCGCCGCGCTTGCCATAGGTCTTTTTGATTGCTTCTTTAATCTTTTCAATCGCTTGTTCGCGGGGCAAAACCCCACTAATCGCAAAGAAGCAAGTCTGCATAATGGTATTGATGCGCCCACCCATGCCCGTTTTGCGAGCTACTTCGTAAGCATCAATCACGTGGAAGTGTAATTTCTTCTGAATGATTGTGGCTTGCGTTTCGCGGGGCAATTGATCCCAAACTTGATCTTTGTCAAAGGTGCTGTTGAGCAAAAAGGTCGCGCCTGGAGCCGCACTCTTCAAAATGTCATAACGTTCGAGGAAGGGAAATTGATGACAGGCGATGAATTCGGCTTGACTCACGAGATAATGAGAGCTAATCGGGTTTGGCCCAAAGCGCAAATGCGAAACAGTGTAAGACCCTGACTTTTTAGAGTCATAGACGAAATAGCCCTGCGCGAAGTTATCGGTTTCTTCGCCGATGATCTTGATTGAGTTTTTGTTTGCACCCACCGTCCCATCTGCCCCAAGCCCCCAGAAAAGACAACGGATGGTCTTCGGGTCTTCGATAGCAAAGGTCGGGTCGTATTCCAGGCTGGTGTGGGTAACGTCGTCGTTGATGCCGATAGTAAAGTGATTCTTAGGCTTGTCTTTCTGCAATTCAGCAAAGACCGCTTTAGCCTGCGCGGGGGTAAAGTCTTTCGAGGAAAGCCCATAGCGGCCCCCGATTATCCGGGGCATGGTGCTGAAAGGAGCAGTTCCTTGAGCCAAGCCTTCAGATAAAGCAGTGATAATGTCTACGTAAAGCGGCTCGCCTGTGCCACCTGGCTCTTTTGTCCGATCCAAAACCGCAATGCGCTTGGTGCTGGCCGGCAAAACTTTGAGGAAATGGTCTACGGAGAAAGGTCGATAAAGCCGAACTTTAACTACGCCGATCTTCGCATTTTCTTTGTCAATGAGATACTGCGCCGTTTCCTGAACTGTCTCGGCCCCTGAACCCATTACAATGACTACGGACTCTGCGTCAGGCGCGCCCACATATTCAAAGAGGCCATACTGCCGCCCAGTGATCTTCGCAAAGCGGTCCATTACGGCTTGAACGATCCCTGGACAAGCATCGTAATACGGATTGACCGTCTCGCGGGCTTGGAAAAATTCGTCAGGATTTTGAGATGTTCCCCGAATGACGGGATGCTCAGGACTCATGGCTCGCGCTCGATGGGCCCGAATCAAATCTTCGTTAATCAGAGCGCGGAGGTCGTCGTCGTCCAACAACTCCATTTTGCTGACTTCGTGGGAAATCCGAAAGCCATCAAAAAAGTGGAGGAAAGGCACACGGGCTTCCAAAGTCGCCGCATGGGAAATGGCTGCAATATCGTGGGATTCTTGCACAGAGTTGGAAGCAAGTAAGGCAAACCCTGTCGCTCGCACCGCCATGACATCTGACTGGTCGCCAAAAATTGAAAGCGCGTGGGTGGCAATTGTGCGGGCTGTAACATGGAAGACCGAGGGAGTCAATTCTGCCGCAATCTTATACATGTTGGGAATCATGAGGAGCAACCCTTGCGAGGCTGTGAAGGTGGTCGTCAACGCCCCAGTTTGGATTGCCCCGTGGAGCGCTCCCGCTGCGCCTCCTTCCGACTGCATTTCGGCCACCAATGGAACCGTGCCCCATAAGTTCGGGCGATGCACCGCCGACCATGCATCGGCCAATTCGCCCATCGGCGTTGAGGGAGTGATCGGATAAATGGCAATAACTTCGCTTAATTTATGCGCTATCGTTGCTGCCGCTTCGTTCCCGTCAATCGTTATCGTTGTTCGAGTCACCGCTAATCCCCTTATAAAGGTTTTTGGATGGATTCCTGCCACTTGGCTCATTAACACAAATCTACGGAGGCCAGCCCATTTTACCTGCTCCAAGCTAGAAATATGCGCTACTTTGGTGTGAAAAGACCTGCCTTTTGTGCCTCCTGCTGCAACTTGCGAATGAGCTAGGTTAGCAAACCTGAAACTTTGAAAAGACAACGCTTATTATATCACAGAAAAAGAGAAAGGCAAAAAAACGGGCATTCTGCTCTGGCGGTTTTTTAGCCTAGAAAAGGCCTAGAAGACCTCGTTAAATTTGGCAAGAGGCTAAGTTGCCCAGGGGCCCGCCAGAACTCCAGTCAGGGGCTAGAATAGCCTAAAAGTACACTTCCCTTTGATAGTTTGCTGTGTTATAGTAGAATTATAAACCTTTCTTGGTCTGGAATGTTACTAAGGCCTTTATAATAGACAAAAGCTGTGAGGCTACCCAGCCTGGGGCCTACCCCAAAGCTGTTACCTTCGCTAAAGCGAACAAGGTAGCCAAAGTGTATTTATTGGATACGAGCCTAGTTGGAGCTACAATGATGTTGACACCACTAGATATTGAGCAGGTTTTGGCACTTTATGACCTCGGAACCTTGTATAGTATTAGTCAGGCTTGCCGAGGCTATGTCAATGAAACTGCCTTCATTCAAACCATTCACGGACGCTTCGTTTTACGGCGCAATCATCGCCGCTTGAGCGAAGACCGCCACCGCGCCCGCCATGCGTTGATCGGCCACTTGGAACGCAAGGGTTTTCCCGCCCCCGCAATAATTGCAGACCGCAATGATGAAACCTTAGTAAACGTTGAGAATCGGTTTTACGAAGTCATGGTTTGTGTCAATGGGAGCGATTACGATCCCAAGCATCCGCGCCAATTGGAAAATATTGGCCTAACCTTGGCCCAGTATCACAAAGCAATGCAGAGCTTTCCTTCCTTTGGCTGGGAAGCCCAACATCGCTATAATCCCCAGGATGTTTTAGCGCTTACGGAGCGCCTCCTGGAGCGCGATATGATGGGTGAACTCACTGAACTTGCTTGGTATGATGCTCGTGCAGTGCAGTTGCGAAACACCTTACCAGCCGCAGCTTATGAGAAGTTGCCCCACATCGTCATTCATGGGGATATTCACCGTGACAACTTCATCTTTCAGAATGATCATGTTGCGGCCTTGCTGGATTATGATCAAGCTGCTTGGGATGCGCGCATTGTTGACCTGGCCGATGCACTGGTAGCTTTCGCTTCAACTAAGGAAAATTCCCCGCAATTTTGGGGTGGCGTTTTCCAAGGGCCGCTCGATGAGCGTTTGGCTGGGCAACTAATTGAGGCTTATGGGCAAGTTTTACCGCTTACCCCAGCCGAACTTACGGCCCTGCCCACGGTAATTGAATTGCTTTGGCTCCAAGGCGAGTTAGCGCGGGTCTTCTCCACCCCCGAAGGCGCTCCCGATTATCATCAAGCCGTCTTGGAACAGGGCATGTGGCTTTCAAGCTGGATTTCAGAGCGCCGTGAACGCCTGATTGGCCAGTGGAGTAGACTAAACCAAGAGTTTGTTCCCCAAACAAACTTGCGACTTGTAGCTTAAAAAAGCTTTTACAGAGCCTCCTGCACAAAAGAAACAAATACTGCTGCCTAAGCCCTCAAGGTTCCAGAGCCTTGGGGGTCTTAATTTCGCCCCCAACCCAAACTCCAGATACTTCTGTCCTAAAGGGCTATTGCATGCAACGGCTGGTAGTGCTAAAATCAGGAGGAGTGAAGCTTATGGTCAGGAATCCCCAGCGGTTGCTGAACTTGCTGAAGCATAGCCGTGGCCCCACAATTTTAGGTAGACTTTTTAGGCTTCTTTTTGGATCGTAGCTTCCAAGATCGAAGGGCAAACGCGTTCCAAATCTCGGCGGGCCCCCAATTCGCTAAAAATCTGGCGGGCTTGGGCGACTAAAGCTGCGGCTTGCTCATCTTTCCCCAGCGCATAAGCCAGTTCGGCTTGCCAAAAGATGATTTTCCCCAATTCGTAAGGTACTTTGAGTCTCTCCAAAACGATGTGGCTGAGTTCTAAATGCTGTTTGGCAGTCAAAAAATTCTTTTGGACGAGCGCAATTTGGGCCACAACCCGTTGTGAAACAGCTTCTTCCATCACCATGCCCAATTCGCCTGCAATCGCTAAGGAACGGGCAATAAAACCCACTGCTTGGTCCGAGTCGCCCAAGAAAAGAACTGCCTCCGCAGCTAAACGGAGAACTTCGGGCAGATAAATCCGCGCTTTAATGCGCTCTAGCTTGGTGATACTTTCCTGCAAAAGGTCAAAAGCAGCTTGCGGCTTATTGCCTAAGAGCAGAATCTCGCCCTGCCGAAATTCTGTAATCGCTACGTCTAACAGCGAACCAATACTGCGAAATTGGTCACCACTATAGCGATAGAGTTCTTCGGCCAAGGTTAATTCGCCTCGATTCGCCATAATCACGGCCAAACTGGTATTCGCCTGAGCCATTCCTAAGACATCCCCAATACTTTCGCTGATTTGAGAGCTTTTCATGTGACAAGTTGTCGCTTGTCGCCAGCGCCCAACACGATAATAGACTTCGCCTAAATTGTTAAGCGCATTACTCAGCAAGGTTGCATCATTGATTTTCTCAAAAAGGCCGCGTGCTTCTTCTAAAGCTGGGATACTCAAGCCAAATTCGCCTTGTTCGCGCCAACAATTGCCCATTAAGAGCAAAGCATGAGCTTGATCGGCGGTATTTTCGGCCACGGAAAGGCCCAATCTAGCCCAGCGCAGGGATTTGGTATGTTCGCCTCGGCGCTGATAGATGCTGGCCCCCAACAGATAGCAGCCCACTAGCTCGCCGCTGGCCACTTCCGTATTTGCCAGGGCCATCCCCCGCTCCAGCCAACTGAAAGCGGCATCATATTCTGAACGATGTTCTTGCACTTTGGCTAACAGTTTGTGCAGTCGGATGCGTTTAATCAATAATTGCTGATCAAAGGCTTTCTCAGCCTCGCTTTCAACCAGAGATAAGGCATTGATGTACGCTGTCTGCGCTTTTTCATATTCCCCAAGCAGTAAATGAATGTTGCCACTGCGTTCATAGACTTCTGTCAGCCGAAAAACCAAAGGCGTATGGGGTAGCAGAGTAGCAGAAACAGCTTTGGTTTTGGCTTTAGCGACGGGTTCTGGGTGGGGTCTGGGCTTGGCGAAGGTGAACGCCGGAGGCGGAGCTTGGGGCAGGTGAACGCAGGAGGCGAAGCCTGAGACGGAGCCTGAGCCGGAGCCTGAGCTTGGCGCAGGCCCCGCAGGCAACGCAGGCTGCCTAAGGCTGGGCGCAATTTCGAGCGCCGTGGCAAAGAGCGCCAGCGCTTCGCGGTTGGCATACCGCTCTTGCGCCTGGATCGCCGCCGCTAGATGATAGTGAAAAGCAGAATCCCACATTTCAGCTAAAAGATAGTGGCGGGCTAAAAGCCCTAAGTGTTCATCGAGCGTGTCGCCGACCAATTCCTCGATGCGCTCGGCCACTCGGCGATGCAAATCGCGCCGCCGTGCATAGAGGATGGTCTCGTAAGCTACCTCCCGCAAGAGGGCATGGCGGAAATGATAGATTAGGTCAGGAAGTTGCGTGGGGCCTGGGGCGAAGCCTGAGCCGGAGGCGGAGCTTGGGGCCGGCCCCGCCGGCCCCGCCGGCCCCGCCGGCCCCGTCGGCTGGGGAATAATCAATTCGGCCACGGTCAAACTTTGTAAACCCTCAGCCAGGAGGTCAACTTTTTGATAGACCCCTTCCAAGACTTGCGGGTGAAAGCGTTGGCCAATGACCGAAGCGGTTTGAACTAGCTCATAGCGCGGCTCATCTAATTGGTCAAGGCGCGCCATAATCAGGCCTTCAATGCTATTGGGGACGGCCACCTGGTCAATGGGGCGCGTTAGTTGCCATTGGGCTTGCTTATCCCGCAGCAGCGTGCCTGAAGCAATCAAAGAACGGACGAGTTCTTCGATAAAAAAGGGGTTGCCCTGCGTCCGTTCCAAGAGCGTCCGCAGTTCGGAAGGTGGCTGGTCATCCAAGAGCGCGGCCAGTAACGCGGCACTGTTTTCCCTGGATAATTCGTCAAGAGTCAGGCGCGTCGTGGTCGGCAAATTAGCCCATAATTCGGGAATCGGGGGACTGGGGCGGTAATTCAGCAGCAAGAGGAAGGGCCCTTTGGCTAAGACTTTGGCCAAGCGAGCAAGCAATTCAAGCGAAGAGGCATCAGCCCATTGCAAATCTTCAATCACGAGGAGCAAGGGTTGTTTTGTAGCGGCCCCCAAGAGCAAAGCCACGACCAATTCTTGCACCCGTTCGTGGCGCTGCTCTGGGGTTAGGGCCTGCGTCAATGTGGTCTCTGGAAGGGTGATGCCAAAAACATCGCTGAGGACGGGCGTGAAACGACTCAATTGGGGGGCAAGTTGATCTACTCGCATTTGAAGGCGGTTAAAGAAACTGCCTTTGTCGCCTGTAAATTGTTCAAAGCTTTGGGGGCGGGTTTGATTGTTGACCGCGAAGCCTAACAAATGATACAAAAGCGTGCGGAGGGTGATATAAGGAGTATTTTGGTCGTAGTAATAGCGATCAACCCGATGGATTAAAAACTGGGCTTCACTTTCGGTGGGCGGAAGCTTGCCGGTTGCAGACGGTGACTGAGTTTGCCGAAGTCCCGAAGCTGTTGCAGACGGTGACTGAGCTTGCCGAAGTCCCGAAGCAAGGCGTAAAATAAAGATGAGGTCATCGGTCAAGCGAGTTTTGCCGATGCCTGCTTCCCCAACCAACGCTAAGACGCGGCCTGCGCCTTTCAAAGCTTCGAGGGCTTCGGCCTCCAAAAGCGCCAACTCAAGGCTGCGGCCAATAAGTGGGGGGCGGCCCAAACTTGTTTCCGCACCTGGGACGGGCTTCCGTTTGCTTTCAAGGGTATAGAGCGCTTGGGTGGGGATCAGCGGCGCAGTTATGCCTTTGAGTTGCACTGGGTTTTGCTCCACCAGCGCGACTTGTTGCTCGACAGCCGCTCTTGTGGCTGGCGAAAGCCAAACCGCGCCCGCTGGGGCCACCGACATCAGGCGCGCCGCCAAATTGACAGGTTGCCCCATCACCGTATACTCATAGCGCTGGGCCCCCCCAACGCGCCCCGCAAAAACGCTCCCTGTATTGATGCCACTTTGCTGCTTGAGAAAAGGCTTTGCGGGAAGCTCGGTTTGCCCCGCCGCTTCAAAGATGGCCTCGATCTCCGTATTGGCTTCGGCCAGCGCAACTTCAAGCTCCAGAGCGCACCGCACCGCCCGTAAAGGGTCATCTTCATGGGTCACTGGGGCCCCAAACAAAACCATCAGTTTGTCGCCCTGCGTACACATATCTACTTTGTTGACTACACCGTCGTAACGGTGAACCACCTCTTGGGCCCGCCGAAAATAGGCATTCAAAATCGCTACCGCTTGGGCTGGATCATCCGTTGGGGCTTTAATCAACTTATTGAAATCGCGGACATTGGCGAAAAGCACGCTGACAGGGCGAAATTCACCAACCTCCACCGTGGAAGCATCTAAAAAGCGGCGAGGTAAACCACGTAAAAGATAAGGGCGCAGGGCTGTGATCTGATTAGCCATTTTCTCTAGGGTTTGAAGGTCATCTCCAGAAGGATAGATAATAGTTTTTGAGAGCGAAAGGGGCAAATTAAGCGGCTCTAGGGCCGTGATTTGATGAAAACCGACTTTACGAGGGGTTAAGTAGCTGGGCTTGATCAACGCAGCAGTCGCTTCAGAGATCACTACTTCCCCTGGCGCAGCAATCTCTTGGGCAAAAGCTACGCGATTGAATTCAGAACCAGTGATAAAAAGTTCAATATGGTTACAATCGCCAACTTCGGCAGCAAAAACCCAGCCGCTATGCACCCCCACGCGCAAAGCTAACCGAAAAGTACCGGCCCGCGTTTCGACAGCCGCAAAGGACTGCATTTGGGCTTGGAGGGCCAAAGCGGCGCTGGTAGCAGCAGCAGCATGGTTGTCGCCCAACAATTCGGCATCAAAAAAAGCCGTGAGCGCGTCCCCGCCAAATTTCAGCAGTTCGCCATGATGCTGAACCACCTCCGTAACCAAGATTGCAAACAAATGGTTGACCACCGCACTTACTTCTTCGGCCCCTTGTCTTCCCAGGAAGCTCAATTTTTCTGAAAAAGTCGTAAAGCCGCTCAGGTCGGCAAAGAGCAAACTGCCTTGCCAAAAAGCGCCCTGCACGCGCCCCGGCATGGGGGCAGCCATTTGACTTTGTACCAACCGCTTGGGCAAATAAGCCGCACAAGCTACTAACGTGCGGCGTAATTCAGTCGCAAGGTTAGCGCGCACTGTGGGCGGCAGATCGCCACTTTGGGCGAAATGGGCCGCGAGTTCAGGCGTGAGAAAATCGGCGAGGGATGTGGGTAAAGGGAGAGAGACCATTAACCCTTCCAAGAAAAAGCAAAAGGGAGCTTTCCTATCGAGTGTGCTTCCATTATAGCATTTTTAAGGCTCTTCCGCTGGCCGCGAACTCTGCTGCAAAGCCGCACTTAGCTGGGGTAAAGCTAATAATAACATTTTGACATTCGGCCCCGCAAACTGGAGCGCATAACAATGGGTTTCGGCAACCAGCCGCTTGCGGGGAAGCTCGGGGTCAAAAAGATTTTCGATGCCACAACAACTCCCTGGCCCAAGCAGCTTTTGTTGGTCTGGCAACGGAAGGGAAACGCTACCCTGGAGCAACAAGTAGAGATATTCGCCTTCCTGATCTTCGTGCAACAGAATTTGGCCGGGCGTGAAAGCGCGGAGAGTGCAGAGATCGGGCAAATATTTCAATTCCTCTTCTGGCACATCTTGAAGACCAGGCAAAAGGTGCAAAAAATCCATTTGTTCCTGTTGCTGCCGCAATTTGCGTTCCGCAAGTTGCTGGGCCAACATCGTTGTGCGCGTTAGAGTTTTCCGTCCCATGCCATCTATTGTAACATAGAGTTTGCGTTTCAAACCTGCTTAGTTAGAGTACAATAGGCCAAAAGTTTCTTAGCCCAGCAGAAAGTATTGAAAAATGGCAGAGAATACCCTTCGCTTGGTTCTAAAAATCGGGACAAGCGTTTTGACTGCGGGAAGTGATCGGCTCAATCGGCCCTTTTTGGTAGACTTAGCGCGGCAAGTGGCAACTTTGCGCGCCCAAGGATCCCAAGTTTTGCTCGTCTCATCGGGCGCAATTGCAGCGGGTTGGGAACGGTTGGGCTTTCCGCCGCGCCAGCGCGGGCAAAAAAAGACAGCCCTTACCTTTCGGCAAGTTTTAGCGGCGGTGGGCCAAAGTCGGTTGATGCACCTTTATGAGCAACTTTTTGATATTTATAATCTTAATGTTGCCCAAGCCTTGCTGACCCGCGATGATCTTCATGATCGCCAACGCTATTTGAATGCCCGTAATACGCTTTTGCATTGTTTGGAAAATGGGATCGTGCCAATTATCAACGAAAATGATGCTATCACCACCTATGAAAGCCGAGTTGGAGACAATGATAATCTTTCAGCCCGTGTCGCTAATGTGGTTGATGCGCGTTTGTTGCTTATTCTTACTGATATTGAAGGTTTGTATACGACTGATCCCCGGACAGATCCTGCTGCCGTTTTGATTCCCGTTGTCCCGCAGATTGATGAGCAAATTTGGGCCAAGGCGGGCGGGAGTGGAACACAGCGCGGCACGGGAGGAATGCGAACAAAAATCCAAGCTGCCGATTTGGCGACGCGCTCTGGGGTGGCCGTCGTGATTGCCAAAGGGAGTGAACCCGATGTCATTTTGCGCGTGGCGGCGGGCGAAGCCCTTGGTACACGGTTTTTGCCTACTGTTTCCTCGCTCGAATCGCGGAAAAGGTGGCTTTTAGCTGAGACAGTCCTCCATAGCCACATTGTTATTGATGCTGGAGCAACAAAAGCTCTTTTGCATCAAGGAAAAAGCCTCTTACCTGCGGGGATCATTGCGGTAGAAGGAGATTTTGACCGCGCCGAAACTGTACGAATCTATGATTCGGTGGGCCAAGAGATAGCGCGTGGTTTAACGCAATACCGTGCTTCAGAGGTGGCCCTGATAAAAGGCTTACATTCCGCCCAGATCGCTGAGGTTTTAGGCTATACATACGGCTCAGAAGTCGTCCATCGAGATGATATGGTGATTTTGTAACAGCTAAGTAAGCGTTCAAATAGTTTGCTATGTTGAGGGGCCTTCATTACGGAGGCCTCTTCACTTTTTTCTTCCTTTATTGAGATTTTCCCTGTCGCAAAAAAGAAAATAGGTTATAATGGATTCTATTCAATCTGATATGAAACCTGCTTTATTTTCCCTCGGAATCAACAGCTTTAGCTGTTGGGGCACGGCTAAAGCCGTGGACTCAGCAAGGGGGGATTTCATCATCACGCATGGACTGATAAGGGCATACTGACTTCTAATTTACTCATGAGGAATTTAATGGTTACAGAAATTGCTTCGGCGCTTCCCGTTATTGAAGCTCACGGCTTAGAAAAGCTTTTTAGAGAAAATTTGGCGGTAGCAAATGTCAATTTCGCTGTCTACCCTGGTGAAATAGTTGGTTTTCTGGGGCCCAATGGCGCAGGGAAAACGACGACCATGAAGATGCTTGTCGGTTTATTGCGCCCTTCAGCGGGGCAGGCCCGCATTGCGGGTTTTGACATTCAAAGCCAACCTTTGGAGGCCAAAGCCCGGATTGGCTATGTTCCTGACCAGCCTTATTTGCCAGAAAAGCTCACGGCCAGTGAGTTTTTAGAATTTATTGCCGGTCTTTATCAATTAGATTGGCGTATAGCCAAGCAACGGAGCGAGGAATTACTGCGAATCTTTGGTTTGGCCGAGCGCAAAAATGAATTACTTGGTGGTTATTCTCATGGGATGCGGCAAAAAGCAGCTTTGGCGGGCGCTTTATTACACAATCCGCAAGCTTTCTTCTTGGATGAGCCAACAGTTGGGCTTGATCCGCGAAGTGCGCGGTTGATCAAAGATATTTTGCGCGATGTCGCTGGACGGGGAACTGCAGTTCTCATGTCTACACACATTTTGGAAATCGCTGAAAGAATGTGTGATCGGGTCTTGATCCTTAATAAAGGCAAGATTATCGCGGCGGGAACGCTGCAAGAACTTAGGGCAGGCACGGATAAGAGTCTTGAAGACATTTTCCTCACGCTTACGGGGGGTGCTGAAGAAACAGAATTAGCGGAGGCTCTGCGATGAAAAGCTTAACGACGATCTGGGTCTTGCTTAGAGCGCAATTGCACATTGCTAAAAATACTTTTGGGCACAGCAAGCTGCGAAGTAAGATAAGTACAATCCTTTTAATCTTGGCCACTGGGTTTCTGATGACTTGGCTCTATGAAAAAAGTGCCGATCTAGTACGGTTTGTGCAAAGCCCAGTTTTTACTGAGGCTTTAAGCAAAGCGGCGGCCCAAAAACCTGGTTTGACTCCCAATATAATGGCTTCTTTGCTGGCTTTACCGAGTTTCTTACTTTTATTCGCCTGGGCAATGCTGACTTTCTCAAGCTTTAATAGTATTTTGAGTAATCTCTATCTTTCTGGCGATTTAGATCTGCTCTTAGTTGCACCGATTCCAATGAGAGCAGTCTTTATCCTGAAGTTTTTTAGCGGCTTATTTGCCCAATATGTTTTCCTCTTCTTTCTGTTTGCACCAATTTTGCTTGGTTTCGGTGCAGGGATGGGTTACGACGAAATTTATCAAGTTGTAGCATGTTTTACCCTATTGCTTTTGCCTTTATTGCCCGCAGGCTTGAGTTCCATCTTGGTTATGGCTGTGGTGCGCGTCATTCCCGCTAAATTAGCGCGGGAAGTGGTGAGTGCTTTAGGGGGTTTGTTGGCTATGGGGTTCTATTTTTTGAGTTTAATGCCTGAACTTGCACCTAAGTTTGTAGGAAAGCAGAATCTCGAGTCGTTATTGCAATTTGATAAACCGTTTCTTCCACCAGTCTGGGCAGGAAAAGCTCTCATTGCCGCAGGTCAACATGATTTCTTTACGCTTTGCATCTACGGTAGCTCATTTGCCCTGCTCTCGCTCTCTGTTTTTGGTGGTTGTCTTGTCTTTGCTGAACATTTATATTATATCGGTTGGAGCAATATAGCTTTTCAAGGAGGTAAAAGCAAAGAAAAACCAAAAGATCTTCCTAAGCAAAGCGCATTTAATTTAGCGGATAACTTCACTTTCTTCTTTAACAAGCAGCTTTTCCCCTTTTTGCCGACCCAATCTTTAGCGATTCTCGGCAAAGATTGGCGGATTTTTCCCCGCGACTTACGGAATTTGCAACAAGCGGTCTTTCCCTTATTTCTCGCAGGAATCTGGACCATTCGCTTAATTCTGGATAGCCCTGAGCTTAGAAGCGAATTGGAAGACCCGAAAACGGTTGAAATCTTAGCGCTCCTGCGCGAAATAGGAAGTTTAGGAACCGCCATTTTTGTTTGTTCGGCTTTGGCAAACGCTATTGCTGGGCCTGGCATTAGCCGGGAACAGCAAGCTTTTTGGCTCCTCAAGACCGCGCCAATTAGCTCCCTCCGCATTTTGCTGGGCAAACTTATGCTCATCTTTCTCCCCTATCCCCTTGTTGGCACACCATGGCTCATCATCCTAATGCTTTTGCAGCATGCCCCTTTCCTTAGTTTCGTGCGAATCTGGGGGATCTTGTTGCTTTTAGGGCTGGGGACCTCAGCTGTTTCACTCAGTTTAGGAGCTATTTTTCCCCGTTTGAATTGGGATAATCCTCAAAGACAAACGACTTTTCAAGCAAGCTGCCTCTCTTTGCTCCTTTCACCGCTCCTTATCTTCTTTCTTTTGACTCTTATTTTAGCCATCCCCTACGCTGCTGCGAAATTAAATTCCGATCTCGGCATCATTCTTGCGCTGAATCTGGGGGGTTGGGGTTTGGCCTTAGCTTCTACCGCTTTAGTCGTTTGGCTTAGTTTGCGCTTAGGGGCTTGGGGGCTAGACCGGCTGGAATTGTGAGGTTAGCGAAGGTGTTATCTTTATTCCAATGACGAAATGTTTGCCAAATAAAGGATTTTTTCATGGCTTCATTCACGCTTTCCGCCGATGATCCTGCGTTGCAAGCCTATTATGCCCGTTTGGAAAACTATCGCAACCAGGGAACCTCGAACGAAACAGGTCTGCGCCAAGCCTTTGCGAGCTTGCTGGAAGAAGTTGCGGCTAACGTCGCTTGGCCATTGATTTTAGAGCGCAATTTTAGCAGTCGCCCACGCCCCGATGGGGTTTTACTCGATAATCTGCGGATTCCACGAGGTTCTTGGGAAGCTAAAGCCCCCAAAGAAGTTCGGCAAGCTCACTTGCCACTTGAGATCGAGATAACTAAGAAGATCGCTAAAGGCTACGATCTGTTCAATACGATCTTTGAAAATAGTGAGTTTGGAATTCTTTATCAAGATCACAAGATCGTGTTAGAAGTAGATTTGCGCCAAAAAGAGCAGTTAGCCACCTTGCTTTCGCGCTTTTTCAATTACATGGGTGCAGACATTGAGAAGTTTCAGGCCGCCGTCTGCGAGTTTCAGAAGCGCATTCCCCAGTTGGCGCAAGGTTTAATCCAACGAATTGAGGAAGAATTCACGCAGAATCTGGATTTTGGGCAAGCGTTTCAGAAGTTTCACACGCTTTGCCAACAAGCTTTGCACAAAGAAACCAGCCGCGAAGTTGTCGTGGAGATGCTCGTGCAACATCTGTTGACTGAAAGACTGTTTCATACCGTCTTTGATAACCCTGAATTTGTGCGCCGCAATGTCATCGCCGCTGAAATCGAGAAAGTTATTGAAGTTTTGACAAGCCGAACCTTTAAGCGCAACGATTTCCTCGGTGAACTCGATAATATTTATCTTACTCTGGAGGAGAATGCGAAACGAATTGAAAACCTTAGCGCTAAACAACCTTTTCTCAATCTGGTTTACGAGCGTTTCTTTCAAGGTTTTTCAGTTAAGCAAGCGGATACCCACGGCATCATCTATACACCGCAAGCGATTGTTGATTTTATGTGGAACAGCGTTGAAGTAATTTTGCAGCAAGAGTTTAATATCACGCTGTCTGCGCCTACGGTGCAAATTCTTGACCCTTGTGTCGGCACGGGCAATTTTATTCTCACTTTGCTCAACCGCCTTTCACGCCAAGACCTCCAGCGCAAATATGAAAACGAAATCTTTTGCAACGAAATCTTACTTTTACCTTACTATATTGCCTCTTTGAACATTGAACATTGCTATTTTGAATTGATGAAACAGTACCGTAGTTATCCTGGAATCTGTTTGGTTGATACTTTAAACCTGGCCGAAAGCCCCCAACTCGCTTTTTTCAATGAGGAAAACAGCAAGCGGGTGGCGCGGCAAAAAGCTGCGCCGCTAAGGGTGATTATTGGCAACCCGCCCTACAATGTGGGGCAAAAGAATGAGAACGACAACAATAAAAATTGCAAACATATTGTAATTGATCAGCGGATCCGCGAAACTTATGCTAAATCTTCACGGGCCACGAATAAAAATGCGCTCAGTGATGCCTATGTTAAATTCTTTCGCTGGGCTGTAGATTGTTTAGATGGTCAGGATGGCCTTATTTGCTTTGTGTCAAATAACAGTTTTCTTAAAGGGATCGCTTTTGATGGTTTTCGGCAACATCTGATGCAGGATTTTACGACAATCTATCATCTTAATCTGGGCGGTAACGCTCGTAAAGGTGGCGGCGGAAGTGTGTTTGGGATCATGGTCGGTGTAGGAATTACGATTTTAGTACGAAAGAGGGCAAAGCTCATCGAAGCTCCAGCAAAAGCGACGCTCCTTTACCACGCGCTTGCTGACCAAATAAAAGGTGCAGAAAAATTAGCTTTGCTAACCAAATGCCAGAGTATAGAGGGCTTTGAGTGGCAAATCTTGCAACCTGATGCGAAAAACAATTGGCTTACAGAGGGCTTGCTTCCTGATTTTGAGGCTTTTTTACCTTTGGGAACGAAGGAATCAAAAACAACAACTCGATCAGAAGCTCTTTTTAAGCTCTATAGTAATGGAGTAAAAACCAATCGAGATACATGGGCCTACAATTTTCATCAAATTGCACTGATAGCAAACCTTCAGCTTTTCATTCAGCATTATAATCACGAAGTCGGACGTTGGCAACAACGCAGCAATAAAGATGCCCAAGTTGATGACTTCATTATCAATGATGAAACGAAAATCAAGTGGAGTGAAAGTTTTAAGCGTTACCTTGAACGGGGTAGATCAATTATTTTTGATGCTAAAGAAGTCAGATCATCGCTCTATCGACCTTTTTGCAGGCAATATCTTTACTTTAATCACCTTATGGTCGAGCGCGTTTACCAGTTTCCAAGCATCTTCCCCACCCCAGCCAGTGAAAAAGAGAATCTGGTAATTTGCTTGACGGGCATAGGCGCAGAAAGGCCTTTCACTTGCCTCATAACTAACCTCATTCCAAATTTAGTCGTAACTGCGGGTTTTGGGGCTAGTTCGCAATGTTTTCCCTTCTATACCTATGCCGAAGATGGCAATAACCGCCAGGAAAACATCACTGATTGGGCGGTTAAGCAGTTTGAAGCGCAGTATGGCCCAGACCTGCTGGTTTCGGGGTTTCGGCAAGCTCAACCCCCCCTCAACCGCGGGGAGGGCGGGCCGTTGCCTGAGCTTGCCGAAGGCAACGGCTCAACTAAAAAAGCGATTTTCTTCTATGTTTATGCGCTTTTGCAGCATCCGCTTTACCGCGAACGCTATCAGGAAAATCTCAAGCGGGAATTGCCGCGGCTGCCGCTGGTCGGAGATCGTCAAACCTTCTTGACGCTGGTTGAAATTGGGCAAAAGCTGGCTGATCTGCATTTGAACTATGAAATGGTGGCAGAATATCCTTTGGAATGGGTTGAAAATAAGCAAGTTCCCTGGACATGGCGGGTTGAGAAAATGAGGCTGACGAAAGCGAAAGATGCAATCATCGTCAATCGCTGTCTGATGCTGCACGGTATTCCCGCAAAGGCTTTTGAATATCAATTGGGCAATCGTTCAGCTTTGGAATGGGTTATAGATCAATATCAAATCACGACAGATAAGCGCAGTGGCATTCCAAATGACCCAAATCTAGCAGATGAGCCAGAATATATCGTGCGTTTGATTGGAAAAGTGCTTACGGTAAGCGTTGAAACAGTGAAGTTAATGGCGCAGTTGCAAGAAATCGCTTTTTGAAGCAACAATCCTGGAATTCAACTTTTTCACACTTTTTCAAGTGAATCCTTCGCCAGACCATTGCGTAAAGGTAAAGGAATTGCAATTCCCTCTTGTTGATAGCGTTTATGCAGCCGTTTGATAAACTCATGCTTCAGCAGAAATTGATCTGAAAACTCCTCAGCCCGCAGGGTTACCGTGAACTTAATTTGCGCCTCCCCAAACGCAGTATATTGGATGACTGGTTCAAAATCGGCGACTCCGCCGGCCACAGTTTGCTCTACTTCGCGGGCAACTTCTGTCGTAATCTGCTCAAGAATTTCCAAATCGCAATCATAATTTACACTAAGCTCAACCGAAATGGCTAATTGCTTATCGGGATCGTGGTAATTGATTAAGATCGCTGAGTTCAAAGCAGCATTAGGCACAATGACCATATTGTTAGCGAGTTGCCGGATTTGAGTATTGCGCCAATTTATATCAACGATGTAGCCTTCTTGGCCTGTGGCTAGTTTGATATAGTTTCCGGGCCGAATTTGTTTGGCAACGAGGATTTGAATCCCTGAAAAAAGGTTAGAAAGTGAATCCTGGAGAGCCAAAGAGACGGCCAAACCCCCAACGCCCAGCGCCGCAAGGATCGGCGTGATTTCAATTCCGATTGATTGGAGGAGAATCAAGATTCCAAGGACGTAGATAACGATTCGGATGATATTGCCAAAAAGAGAAACTTGCGGAATGAGTGACCGATGACCATATATATCTACAAATCCAGTGGCGATGTTGGCCAGCGCTGCCGTTACTGAAAGGAGAAAAACCGCGAGGAGAATTTGCTGAAGGAGGAGCAAAAGCCCTGGAGTGAGCGGAGTTTTGGGAATAGCGATTGAAAAGCCCCAGAGAACAAACCACAAAACCGTTTTCCCGCGCAGAACACCGAGAATTAAATCGCCACCTCGCCAAGACTTGCGTTTTAGTAGTTTATGAAACCAGCCAAGAACGACTTTTTCGATAATAAAACCTGCTAAAATGATAATAATAATCGTTACAAGCGGAGTAGCCAAACGGATAAAGTCAAATTGTTGCGTATTCGACATCTAAAAAAGTTTCCTTACTTGGTAGTAAAAGCCAAATCCTGAGTTTATTGAGAAGTTGCACATTTTCTACTTTTCTGCTATTATTCCAAAGGTTAGCATTTCAAATAGTTTTAGTAGCAAAGCGAGGCACAATTTTATGCAGATCTTAGTTACTGGCGGCGCAGGCTTTCTGGGCCTGCACCTGGCGAATAAGCTTGCGAACCAAGGGCATCAAGTCATTCTCCTGGATATTGCCACTTTTCGGACAGAAGAGTATCCTGCGGGGGTGAAGTTTCATACGGGCGATGTGCGAAATGCAACGCTGCTCAACCAATTATTGGAAGGTTGTGATGGGATTGTCCATGCGGCGGCGGCTCTACCTTTGTGGAAACCCCAGGAAATTATTTCGACAAACGTTGATGGCACAAATGTAGCTTTGGAAGCTGCCCGCGAGCGCAAAGTTAAACGTTTTGTCTATATTTCCTCGACGGCAGTCTACGGTGTGCCCGAAAAGCATCCGATTGAAGAGACTGATCCCCTCGTTGGCGTGGGGCCTTATGGCCACAGTAAGATTGATGCTGAGAAAATCTGTGAAAAATATCGGGGGATGGGGCAGCAAGTCACAATTCTGCGGCCTAAAACCTTTATTGGCACAGCACGCTTAGGGGTTTTTCAGATTTTGTATGATTGGGTGCATAATGGCAACCGAATTCCGATGATTGGCTCAGGCGACAATCGCTATCAACTGCTGGAAGTTGAGGATTTGGTGGATGCCACGCTTTTGGCGCTTACGGGGCCCGCCGAAGCAGCTAATGACACTTTCAATATCGGCGCAAGCCGCTTCCAAACGGTCAAAGAAGATGTTACGGCTCTTTGTGCGTATGCCAAAAGTGGCGCACGGGTTTTGCCCACCCCCGCGGGCCCAATCAAGTTGGCTTTGCGCGTCTTTGAGGCTTTGCATCTTTCTCCGCTTTATCCCTGGGTTTATGCCACAGCAGATAAAGATTCGTTTGTGACTACAGAGAAAATCGAAAAAGCTCTGGGCTGGAAAGCACAATTTAGCAATGCCGAAGCTCTGATTCGTTCCTATCAATGGTATTTGGAACATTATCGAGAGATTGACGAAGGCGTGAGCGGTGTAACTCATCGAGTAGCTTGGGATCAAGGGATTTTACGCTTTTTTCGCCGTTTTCTGCGCTAACTAAACTTCAAGCATCGCGGTGGGTTTCGATGTGAATCTTGATTCGCTGGTCGCCGGCCAAAGAGCTTAACAGCGTCGTGACCAGCGAAATCACTAAACTGCCGCCCATGGCGGCCCAAAAATCATTCACATGAAAGTTGATGTCCAAATAGATTGCAAGAACGGAAGTTAGTTCAAGCAGCAGGGCATTGATTACCAAGCTAAAAAGCCCCAAAGTTAAGAGCAGAATGGGCAAGGAAAGGAGCAAAAGAAGTGGGCGAAGCAACGAATTGAGCAGGCCCAAAACTAGCGCCACGATTCCAAGTTGCCAGCCAGGGCCTTCAAATGTGATCCCTGGAATCACTTTAATGGCAACGAAAATTGCCAAAGAGCTAATCAGCCAGCGCAAAATCAGATGGCCTATTTCAGCTGTCGATTCTTTTTGAGTTTGAAGAAAATCTTTCATTGGCCTTCATAAGAGCATAATGTTTGGCTTGTTTCCAAAAAATAACCACGAATCTGAGAGTCACGCCCTCTTTTTTCAGCAGACTGAGCAAGCGGCCCAGGCTGAGGGCAAAAGCGCCTATTTTCGGCTGCATCGCTCCCGTTTTGCGGCGATTCTCGCGGCCTTGAAAGGCACACCGCCTGGCACAAAAGTGTTGGAAATTGGGGTTACGCCAGGGCAATGTACGCGCTTGTTGGTCAAAGCGGGCTACCAAGTCAGTGGGCTTGATCTGAATCCCGCTTCGCGGCAGGAACTTTGGACGCAGCTTGGAATAGATGTGCGGCAAGCTAACCTGGAGCGAGAATCATTGCCCTTTCCTTCCGCAACCTTTGAGTGGGTCATCTTTTCCGAAGTGCTGGAGCATCTGGTTTTTTCGCCGCTGCCCGTGTTGCGGGAGTTTCAGCGCGTTCTGCGGCCTGGCGGGAAAATCCTGCTTACTACGCCCAATGAATTGTATTTTAAGAGTCGCCTCCAGGCTTTGGGAAGATTGCTCTGCTGGCAAAGTCTGCTGTCAGCTGCTGAATTTCAGCACCAAATGCGGCTGGAAGGCGAAGCCCGTTACACGACTCACAGTCGGCTTTATACCCTGGCCGAACTTTGCTGGACAATAGAACAGGCGGGTTTTAAGATTCAGCAGAAAGAGTACGTGGCCGCTTGGGAACGGGTCGGGCTGGGCGAGAAAGGGCGGTGGAAAAGCCAACCTTTGCGAGTTTTGGCCAAAAGTTTGCTGGCGACTTTAACCAAAATGCTCCCCCAGACCCGCTCAATGCTGCTAGTGGTGGGGGAAAAGATTAGCTAAGTTGTACGGGTAGACTTTGCTAAGACCTGACCGTTTTTGAAAGACGGTCAGGTCTTTGTTCGGCCTTTCAAAGCCTCAACTTTTGCGGAGTTCCGCAAATTTCTCCTTATTGTAGCGCAAAAGAGGCTGCCGAGCAGCCCGCACTTCGTCTACGCGCCGCACAGGTGCATTAACGGGAGCTTGGCGCAAAAGTTCGGGTTGCGTCGCCGCTTCCTCCGCAATTTGGCGCATCGTCGCAATGAAAGTGTCTAACTCGCGCTTACTTTCGGTTTCAGTCGGTTCAATCATTATCGCTTCAGGCACAATAAGGGGAAAATAGATTGTTGGCGGATGAAAACCATAGTCAATCAGACGCTTAACAATATCCAAAGTGTGAATTTCGGGCGCTGCGGCCAATTGGCCCTTGAGAACAGCCTCGTGCATACAGATTCTTTCTACGGCAGGAGGGTAGACTTCAGCTAATTGCACCCGAATATAGTTTGCATTCAAGACTGCAAGATCAGAAACTGTGCGTAAACCTGCGGACCCTAACGTCCGAATGTAGGCCCAAGCTCTTACTAAGACCGCAAAATTACCGTGAAAAGCCTTTACGCGCCCAATACTCTTCTTTGGAATGAAAAACTCATAACTTTCAGCCGTTTTCTGCACGATTGGGCCAGGTAAAAAGGGCGCAAGCGCTGCCGTGCATCCCACCGAACCGCTCCCTGGCCCGCCACCACCGTGCGGCGTAGCGAAAGTTTTATGCAGATTGTAGTGCATAAAATCAAAGCCTAATGCGGCAGGTTTGACAATGCCCAAGATTGCATTAAAGTTTGCACCATCACAGTACATTAAGCCGCCAGCTTCATGCACCAAACGACAAACCTCTTCGATTCGCTCTTCAAAAAGCCCCAATGTATTGGGGTTGGTCAACATCATGCCCGCGACTCGCGGCGAAAGTTTGCTTTTAAGATCGGCTAAATCTACATTTCCTCGGTCATCGCCTTTAACTTCGACGACTTTGTAGCCTGCCATTGAAGCTGTCGCAGGATTTGTGCCATGCGCGGCATTAGGAACGAGGATTTCAGTGCGGGCTGAATCGCCCCGATCAAGGTGATAAGCGCGGAAAAGGAGAATTCCGACCAACTCGCCTTGAGCGCCAGCAGCGGGTTGTAAGGAGACTGCATCAAAACCGCTCAATTCAGCAAGATCATTCTGGAGTTCATAGATCAGGCGCAAGGCCCCTTGAGCTAAAGCCTCATTTTGCAGAGGATGAGCTGCTACAAACCCAGGTAAACGAGCAGCTTCCTCATGCAGTTTGGGATTATACTTCATTGTACACGAGCCGAGCGGATACATTCCTGTGTCAATGCAAAAATTACGCTGACTAAGGCGCGTAAAATGGCGCACGACCTCGGTTTCGCTCAATTCGGGCAGCGAAGCTAATCCATCTTGGCGCAGGAGGTCGTTGGGCAAAGCCGTCAAGGGCACATCAAGGTCGGGCAGATTCGCGCCATATTTGCCAGGCGCTGAAAGCTCAAAAATCGGCGGTTCATAAGTATTCATCAATGATTTTCTTTCTGAAATAGCGGAATCGTGCAATTCGCCAATCTGCGCCTTTATTATAGCACAGCTAGACCAGTCCAAATTTGGGGGACAAGCATGCGACCCTCGCAAGCCCAGCTTGCGAGGGTCGCAGAGATTCTCAGCGCAAAGTTAGACTTCAGCTACTAACATGGGGCGCAGACCATTCTGGCTATAGCTTTCGCCACGAGCGAGGGCCCGAGGTTCCTGCTCATCAAGAAATCGGTCCGCCGCCGCTACAAAGCCTTGAAACAAAGGATGAGGGCGATTGGGGCGCGATAAAAATTCAGGGTGAAATTGGCTGGCCACAAACCAGGGGTGATTACGAAGTTCAATAATTTCGACTAAGCGCCCATCTGGGGACTGACCGCTAATCACCAAACCTGCTGCTTCCAAAACTTCACGGTAGCGATTGTTAAATTCAAACCGATGGCGATGCCGCTCTTTGACTTGGGGCAGCCCGTAGGCTATGGCAGCTTTCGTGCCTGGCAAAAGATCACAGGGATAAACTCCCAACCTCATTGTGCCGCCTTTTTCGGTAATTTCACGCTGGTCGGGGAGCAAGTCAATCACGGGTTCGGGAGTCGCTGGAGCGAATTCGGTGCTATTAGCCAAGTTGCTTTGGAGAACCTCGCGGGCAAACCCAATCGTGGCACATTGCATCCCCAAACACAAGCCTAAATAGGGGATTTTATTCCAGCGGGCATAATTGGCAGCCGTAATTTTGCCTTCAATGCCTCGATCCCCGAAACCACCAGGAACCACAATGCCATAAACACCGGCCAACAAGTGTTCTGGGCCTTCTTGTTCCAACAGTTCAGCTGAAACCCAACGAATTTCCACCTCGCGCTCGTGATGCAAACCTGCGTGGCGCAGCGATTCGGCGACGCTAATGTAGGCATCGCGCAATTCAACATATTTGCCCACCAGCGCAATCGGCAAGGAGCGGCGTTCCCGCCGAATAATGGCTACCAAATTGTGCCATTCGGTCAGATCTGGCTTAATTGTTGGTAAACCCAACCGTTCAACTAAATAGTCGCCTAGCCCCGCGGTTTCCAAAGCTAACGGCACTTCATAAATAGTCTCTACCGTTTGGACAGGAATCACTGCTCGGACTTCAACATCTGAGAAAAAAGCAATTTTCTCCAAAACTTCTTCGGGAATCGGGAAATCCGCTCGGCATAAAATCACGTGGGCATTGATTCCAACCCCGCGCAGGGCCATTACCGAGTGTTGCGTGGGTTTGGTTTTCAACTCATCGGTGGCCCCAATATGGGGTAAAAGCGTAACATGAATATAAACGACATTTTCACGGCCCACATCTTTTCGCATTTGCCGAATGGCCTCCAGAAAAGGCAACCCTTCAATATCGCCAACCGTGCCGCCAATTTCGACAATCACCACGTCGGCTTGAGTCTGCGTCGCAACCGCGACAATCCGCGTTTTGATCTCATCGGTAATATGGGGAATAACCTGAATTGTGCCCCCTAAGTAATCCCCACGCCGCTCTTTTTGAATGACTGCTGAGTAGATCTGGCCTGTCGTGACATTACTCAAACGCGACAAATTTTCATCAATGAAGCGTTCGTAATGCCCTAAGTCAAGGTCGGTTTCGGCTCCATCTTCGGTCACAAAAACCTCACCATGTTGGTAAGGCGACATCGTGCCAGGGTCAACGTTGAGGTAGGGGTCAAGCTTCAACACCGAGACTTTTAGCCCCCGACTCTTCAGCAAACACCCAATGGAAGCGACGCTGATCCCTTTGCCCACCGAAGAAACGACTCCACCCGTCACAAAGATATATTTTGCCATACTTATACCTCTTCTTAATCCAACAAAACAAAAAAGCCAACAGGGTTTTGAAGCCAACAAAAGCCGGAAATAGAGAGCCTTCAAGGGAGGTTTAGCAGCCAACGTTCGCCAAAAAAGGCTTTTTTCTGTGGTAAAGAAAGGGAGTGGCCCACACCTGTGGCCAGGCAAGGACCCACTCCAAAAGAAAGCTTCGGTATTAGCGAGGTTGAAACTTTCAAAGATTGCTCCATTGAGCAATGCTTCTCGCTCGGTGTTTCTTTGAACAAAACTACACAAGGTCGTATTTTAATAGACAGACGAAGAGAAATGTTGCGGCCCACTAACGTCATCAGCCTTCGATTAACTAATAGCACTAGCTCTCTTTCTGGACTCCAGCGGTTTAGAAATCTAGCTTGCTAAAAAAACGAAGGAGTCCGCTTCCTTCGCATAGAATGAGCTGAACTTTCCACCGAATAAAATGGAGGCTCCGGCAGGAGCAAAATTTGCTCCTGCTGAAAGCCTCCTCTTGTGTCCCGCCAGGGTCCGTTGCTGAACCGTGTGTAGTTGCAAAAAGCACCGTCGTTAAGTTTGGTTTAGCTCAGTTATTACTCGGCTGCATGACCAAAACGCGCATTTCTTCGCCTTCCCCAGGCAGGCTCGAAGCCGTGACGGAAACTTTCTCTTTGGAAACAAGATCTTTTAAGCCCATTTCATGGATAAAACCCTCAAGCGGCAGAAGTTGGCGGGCAAAAGAACTTTGGGGCGGAGCATAGTGCATGGGAATGACCAGCCGAGGTTCAAGCTGGCTAATCACACTGACGGCTTCAGTGGGGCCGATGGTTTCTTCGCCGCCCACAGGGACAAAAAGCACATCCACATTGCCGATTTCTTCCAATTGACTTTGGCTTAAATCATGGCCTAAATCACCTAGATGGCAATAGGAAATGTCATCAAGCCGAATCACATAAATCGTATTAAACCCGCGCTCCAAGCCTTTGTTTTTATCGTGGTAGCTCCGCACCCCCGTGAGCAAAATGCCGCGGACTTCATACTCGCCTGGGCCATCAATCACAAAGGGTTGGGTTTGCACCGGGCGCACAGCAGCGGCATTACTGTGTCCTGGATGCCCATGGCTCAGGGTAACAATATGGGCCGTCGGCTTGCCAAGCTCCAGGCCCAGCGTGGGGTGATAGGGATCGCAAAGCACAATCCCCTCCTTCCCCCGCAACCGAAAGCAGGCATGCCCCAAATAGGAAATTTCAGCCAAAAGTAACGCTCCTTGAAAAGATTGAACTAAACGAAATTTGGGTTGGGATCAAGCTTCCGGCAATTCAGCATCTGGGTCGAGTTCCTCGGCCCTCGCGCTGGCCAGAGTTGCGGCCAGCGCTTTTGGCCCCTCAAGGACTTGGCTGCGAATGAGGCGCATAATTTCTTCACGCACATCAGTTTTTTCGCGCAGGAGTTGCTTGGCATTTTCGCGCCCTTGGCCCAGTTTCTCTTCGCCCAGATAAAAGTAGGCCCCACTTTTCCGCACAATGCCAAATTTTACCCCCATGTCCAAAATATCGCCTTCGCGGGAAATGCCCTCATTGGCCAAAATTTCAAATTCGGCTTGCAAAAAGGGCGGCGCAACTTTGTTCTTGACGACCTTGACCCGGGCCCGAATCCCAATCGGGTCTTCGCCTTGCTTCAGGGTTTCGATGCGCCGAATATCCAGGCGCACCGAAGCATAAAACTTTAGTGCTTGGCCGCCAGTAGTCGTTTCGGGGGAACCAAACATCACGCCGATTTTCATGCGAAGTTGATTCAGAAAAACTACGGACGTACTACTTTTATTGATCGGGCCCGAAAGTTTGCGGAGGGCCTGGCTCATCAAACGGGCTTGCAGACCAGGCAAGGAATCACCCATATCGCCTTCGATCTCAGCGCGAGGCACAAGCGCTGCAACTGAGTCAATCACGATAACATCTACCGCACTGGAATGCACCAACATATCGCAGATTTCTAAGGCTTGTTCCCCTGTATCGGGCTGCGAGATGAGTAAAGCATCAATGTTGACCCCGCAACGAGCCGCATAGATCGGGTCAAAAGCGTGTTCGGCATCTATAAAAGCCGCGATCCCACCTGTTTTTTGAGCTTCAGCGATGATATGTTGCGCTAACGTAGTTTTGCCACTACTTTCGGGGCCATAGATTTCAGTGACTCGCCCCCGTGGAACCCCACCTACGCCCAGCGCAATGTCCAGCGCCACCGAGCCAGTCGGAATATACCCAATGGCCAACCGTGAGTTTGCCTCGCCCATCCGCATAATTGAGCCTTTGCCAAACTTGCGGTCAATCTGGCTCATTGCTGCCGCCAGAGCCTTCTCCTTTTCAGGAGCGCTACTCATAGGTTCTACTCCTTTAGGTTCTACTTTAGGTTCTACTTTGGGTTTTCCTTTAGGTTCTAAGGGATGTTTTGTCATTTTTACCTATTCAACTGATTGTGCTATTCCCAAGTGGAGGGCCTAGTTTGGCTCTAGGTTAAGCTTACTTTGCACTTTCTCAAAGCTGCTGAAGTGCAAAGAATTCTACCTTTGCTTCAACAAGTTCAGCAACCGTGCAAAATTCGCGGCCAGCAAATTCAAGCTTACTTCTCCCGCTCTGAATTTAAGGTTAAAAATTGGTTAGTTTTTCAAGGCTCTGCTGATTTGCCTGCGCCGAAATTTGAGGAGGCCTTTTGCTCGTTCAAAGCATACCACAGAACGCCAGAAGGGGCAAGGAATAGCAGAAAACCCCTCTTCTAGCCCGCTTGGTTCCTAAGTTCTCTTTTTTACATAACTTTACCTTGCACTCTGACATATTTGTATTGTTGCTGTTTTCTGCTATCATAGAGGCCGGCCCAAGCGCCGGCAGAAACAATTGACGGCAAAGGGGAAGCGGCTGAAACAGGATTTTCGTTGGAAACTTTTTTGAATCCTAGAAAGAAGGAAGACAAAATGCGCGTAAAGTTCACTTTACTCAGACGGCGGCCACGGCTTTATTGGCTTTTCGTAACACTTGGTTTGCTTTTAACCACAAACCTAACTTTGGCTTGGCAAACTACGCCCCCAACCCTCCCGGCCGACCAAGGGAACATCAGTTGGCCCTTTGTGACCGTCGATTCAGCTGGCTTTGTCCATGCGGTTTGGTTGAATCCCAGCGGAAATGCGGCAACCGTGCGCTACATTCGGGGGGAATTGGATGCCGGTGGGAACACGGTTACTTGGGGGACGGCCCAACAGATTGGGAAGGAGGGGGGGTGCAAAGCAACCCTCTTTGCCCGCATTGCGGTTGATGACCTGGGAACAGTCCATCTCATTTTTGGCGACACCGGCGGCACAATGTGGTATTATCGTAACCCCACCCGTGGTGCTGAGGCCACTTCCTGGAGCGCTGAAACCATCGCGGTGGTCAACCCTGGCGAAACCTACAATCCGAACATTGCGGTTGATGGCAATGGCACACCTGTTGTAGTTTGGGGTGAAGGCATCGGCGATGGCAATGGCCGCATCGTTTTGGCTTACCGCACCGGCCCCAATGCTTGGATTCCCCGCGTTGAGATCACTGATAAGAACTACCTTGCACGCAACCCCAACCTCACGATCCTTGGGGCCGGCGCAACGGCTAAAATCCATGTAACCTACGATTACCAAAAGACGGAGAATAAAAGTAAGTTCGCGGTTGGCTACACAAGCGGAACCTTTGGGGGAACATTTAGCTACGGGAACTTCTCAAGCAGTTTAGGCTATGCGGTTCCAGATAGCCACATCGAGCGTTCCACCATCGCCGTAGACCCCGCCACAGGCCGCCTCTTTGCCTCCTTTGTTTTGCCAAAGAGTACAACCTTTACTGACGGCTACGATCTAGTTTTCGCCACCAGCGCCGATGGGGGCGCGACTTGGGCAGCCAACAAAAACGTAATTGGCACTCTCTGGGCAGCCAACCCTTCCATTTCAGCGGCCAACGATTATGCCTATCTCACCACGGAGCAGCGCCATTGGGATATTAAGAACAATAAGTATGATAAACAGCTAATCTACTTTGAGATTCGGGACCCCAATGGGCAGGTCGCTTCGCCTCCAGGGCAATTGCAGATCAGCGCTAGTGAAAAAAGCACGGGGCCTTCGATCTCCGTTGGGGCACGGGCCAAGGTTGCCCTTTGGACTTATGAAAGCACGCAGGCCATCCGTTACAACGTCGACCCAGGAGGGCGCAGCGGCGGAGTCGTAATCCCGACGGCTACCGCCACCGCCACCCTCACGCCTACTGCGACCCTCACCCCTGGGCCCACCGCGACCCCTGGACCTATGTCGCCCAGAGCTTATGCGCCGCTCATTGTGCGCTATCGGGACCCTTTGCTTCCAACCTTTACCCCAACGCTTACGCCGACCCTGAGACCTTCGCCCACCCTTACGCCAACAGCTACCCTTACACCAACCTTCACACCGACGGTCACGCCCACCATGACCTTCACGCCCACCATGACTTTCACACCTTCCCGAACGCCGACCTTAACTCCGTCCCCTTCTCAAACCCCTACGCCAACCTGTGACCCCTATGACGTTTACCAATGCAAAGGAAGCCCAACGCCAAAACCCTAAGAGAGAAAGCTGATGTTTGGGCCAAGAGCTATCGAAACCAAATATAAAGGTTATCGCTTTCGGAGTCGGCTTGAGGCTCGTTGGGCGGTCTTCTTTGATACCTTGGGCGTGAAGTGGGAATATGAGAAGGAGGGGTTTGATCTAGGCGAAGTTGGTTATTATTTGCCCGACTTTTGGCTACCTGAGTTCAACTGTTGGATTGAGGTCAAGGGCGAAAAGCCAACCGCTGAAGAGGTAATTAAGCTAATGTTCCTGATCTATTCGCAGGCTAATAAGCAGAAGGTTTATGCTGCGATTTTAGGGGGGATCCCAGATGCTAATAAAGTAGCTGATACCTGTGAGGGTTTAGGCTTACCTTATAGAGAGATCAAACATACTGCGCTGGCGCTGGCGAAGGGCAACCACGAGCGCATGAATAAAGCCTACCACGCGGCCCGTGCGGCCCGTTGGGAGCATGGCGAAACCCCCGTTGTGCAAAGCACCGTTCCAAACGAGGCTAACGATGCTGCTACCTACTTCTGTCGCGGGAGTGCCTACGAAAAAAAAGGCGAGCTTGACCTTGCCATTCAGGATTACACCCAAGCGCTTAACCTCAACCCGAAACTTGCTGTAGCCTACTTCTGTCGCGGGAGCGCCTACGAAAAAAAAGGCGAGCTTGACCTTGCCATTCAGGATTACACCCAAGCGCTTAACCTCAACCCAAAATTTGCCCTTGCCTCCAACAAGCGCGGGGATGCCTACAAGCAAAAAGCCATCGCAGACTATAGGCAAGCCTTGGAATTGACCGAAGACCCAGCTAAACGCCAGGAATTAGAGCAGCAATTGAAAGATTTGGGAGCGCAACCCTAGCTTTCGCAAGGTCTAAAGCTAGTTGAACTTACCCGAAGACCTTTGCGGTTGCCAAAACTGCAAAGGTCTCCCATGTTGCAATAGCGTAAACCCTTGAAAGCCCGCGCCGCGAAGGGCTGGAAACAAGTGTTATAATAGACGGATAGCTATAGGCTTCTGTAAGGAGAAAGCTGATGTCTGTTCCAAAAGCTATCGAAACCGAATATAAATATTATCGCTTTCGTAGTCGGCTTGAGGCTCGTTGGGCGGTCTTCTTTGATACCTTGGGCGTGAAATGGGAATATGAGAAGGAGGGTTTTGATTTAGGCAAAGTGGGTAAGTATTTGCCCGACTTTTGGCTACCTGAGTTCAACTGTTGGATTGAGGTCAAGGGCGAAAAGCCAACCGCTGAAGAGGTAATTAAGCTAATGTTCCTGATCTATTCGCAGGCTAATAATCAGAAGGTTTATGCTGCGATTTTAGGGGGGATCCCAGATGCTAATAAAGTAGCTGATACCTGTGAGGGTTTAGGCTTACCTTATAGAGAGATCAAACATACTGCGCTTGCGCTGGCGAAGGGCAACAACGAGCTAATGAATAAAGCCTACCGCGCGGCCCGCGCGGCCCGTTGGGAGCATGGCGAAACCCCAGTTGTGCAAATCGTTCCAAACGATGCTAACGACGCTGTTGTCTACCTCGCTAACGACGCTGTTGCCTACCTCAGTAGCGGGGATGCCTACGAAAAGAAAGGCGAATTTGATCTTGCCATTCAGGATTACACCACAGCGCTTGAACTCAATCCAAAATCTGCCTTTGCCTACATCAATCGCGGGCGTGCCTACTATGAGAAAGGCGAATTTAACCTTGCCATTCAAGATTACACCAAAGCGATTAAACTAGCCCCGAAATATGCTGTAGCCTACCACAATCGCGGGGAGGCCTATAGACAGAAAGGCGACTTTGATCTTGCCATTCAGGATTACACCACAGCGATTAAACTCGATCCGAAAGATGCTGATGCCTACTACGGGCGCTGGTCTGCCTACTTTGATAAAGGTTACGATGATCTTGCCATCAAGGATTACACCACAGCGCTTGAACTCGATCCGAAATCTGCCTTTGCCTACCACAATCGCGGGCGTGCTTACTATGATAAGGGCGACTTTGACCTTGCCATTCAGGATTACACCCAAGCGATTAAACTAGCCCCGAATGATGCTGTAGCCTACTACAATCGTGGGGATGCCTACAGAAAGAAAGACGACCTTGACCTTGCCATTCAGGATTACACCAAAGCGCTTGAACTCGACCCAAAAGATGACCTTACCTACATCAATCGTGGGTATGCCTACGAGAGGAATAACTACCTTGATCTTGCCTTCAAGGATTACACCCAAGCGATTAAACTAGACCCGAAATCTGCTGAGGCCTACCGCCTTCGCGGGGTTGCCTACTATGAGAGAGGCGACTTTGACCTTGCCATTCAGGATTTCACCCAAGCGATTAAACTCAACCCGAAATCTGCTGAGGCCTACCGCCGTCGCGGGTTTGCCTACCGTAGGAAAGGCAACGAATACCTTGCCACTCAGGATTTCAACACAGCGAGTGAACTTGAACTTGAATCTGACATTCCCTTCTAAGGTCTAAAGCTAGTTGAACTTACCCGAAGACCTTTGCAGTTTTGGCAACCGCAAAGGTCTTTGCTTTCGTTCCCTTCGGCAACTTCGGCAAGCTCAGTTACCGCGCAGGGAACGGGCCGCTCGCTGGTTGAGCTTGTCGAAACCAGCGTTCCCTGCGGCACTTCGGCAAGCTCAGTTACCGCTCAGGGAACGGGGCCGCTGCTTGCTCTTCAAAAAGGTTCAATGGGAACGGTCCGCAAGGCCATTGCTTCCAGCCAAAGGTTGAAGGTCAGCCAGCCGACGTAGCTGGCCATTGTCAGGCAGATAAAGCGCGAAGTTCGCCCGCGTTGCCAAAAGAGTTGGAACCCAAGCGCTCCCGTAAGGGCAATCCCCCACGCCGAAAACATCAGCCAGCGCGTGGTAATGGAATTGAGGGTTATGAAGGGAAGGCTGGCTTGTAAACTACTGACCAGGAAGGTCAGCCAGACGAGCGGGGGAACGAGCGAGGTTCGCCACTTCTTGCTGCTAAGGGCGAAAGTGCCAGGGATTGCCAAAGCGATGGGGAAAAAGCCAAAGTGGGTGATCAAGCCGAATTCCCAAAGGGCGTGGAGGCTTTCGCGGCGCGGAATGGGGGGCCGTTTCGTGACTTCATTCAGCCCGTGGGTCGCTGCGCCAAAAAGCTGTTCTTGGATTACGCTCCAGAAGGCGCTGTAATAACCCAGGATGGCGAAGGTAGCCGCTAAGGTTCCAGCCCCAAGGAGCCAAAGGGTACTTTGCCGTTCTTCAGGACGAGTCATTCGCCACCAAAGTAAGGGAACGATAAGAAGGCCCACCTGGGCTGTGTTAATGAACAAACCAATATGCCCTAAAAAGACTTGGGTAAAGAGAAAGACCAGCAGCAGCCAGGTTTGTAAATTGGGATAACGGGGCCACCGGGCGACCAGAAAAGCAATTAGAAGCAGGGAAAACCATTGCGCCGCGACCTGGGTATGAAAAGCAAACCAGGTCGTCATAAACCCGCCCGCCGTAAAGGTATAGATCGCCGCCGTAAGGAGGCCTAACCGCGCCTTCTTCGTGGCCCGCATGGGAATCAAATAGAGCAGAAGAGGGATTGTAGCTTCATACAGAGCCGTTCCTCCTTCAAGAATCGGGCGAAGGTCTAGCCCTAACAGCATGAAGGGTGCAAGGATAAAGTAAGGGCCGTTGGGGAAGGGAAAGGGTAAACCCCGGTGTTGGGCCAAAATGTGAACGTGGCCTAAGATCGTGGCCCAAGAGCGATTGACGTGCAATTGAAGGTCGCCTGGCATCGAGAAGGGATAAAGTCTGCCCCCATATTTGAGCGCAAAACTTACGACGATTAAGAGGGAAAGCCAGCGCAGAACTTCCCTCCCTTGTTTTTCTTCAGCGGGAAAAGCATCCAACCGTCGAAGCAAGCGCGGCAAAAGCCAGGCCGAAAGGGCAGCTCCTAACAGACTCAAAAGGCTTACTTCCCAGATCCAAGAATTTCCCCAGCCTAAGCGGGGAGCTTCCAGCAAGGTGAGAAGGGGAAAACCTAAAGCAAGCGGGAGAAGCATCCAGAAAGCGGTTTTAGGGGAAAAGGTCAGGAGGCGCAAAGCTAACCAAAGAGGAAGCAGACTGAGCGACCAAGCTAAGAGGAGGGAAAGGTCAGGAATGACCAAGCCTGGAGAAGTAAGGCTTGAGATCGTAAAATCATCGCCCAGCGCAACCCCTAAAGCTTCGCGTCGGTCTGCGGGAATCTGCCAAGGAGGCGTGCTAAAGTTAAGGTGCAAAGTCCCTTTAGGGAGCGCTTGGGAAGGGATAAGCAGCCGATAGCGGGAAGGTTGTTGGCGCAGCGCGAGCGGGATCGTTAGCCCGTCGCTGAGTTGAAGCTTGAGCAAAGGTGGCGCGTCATTGGGATACCAATGCCCACGATGCGAAACAACGTTGAAAGCAATGGCAACCTCCCTTTGCCCAACTCCTGGAAGCTCCAGGCTACTTTCCCCCCGCGACCAGCGCCAATAACGATAACGGTCTTCGCTCCACAACCATTCCTTTTCCCCTTCATGAAAACCTTGCAAAAAGGGTAGATCGGTAAAGGGGCCATAATCTTTGCCAGCCAGAAAGGTATAAGAGAAAGCGGTTTGGGCAAGCAGAAGGAAGAGAAGACTACAAGTAAGAAGGAGGAGCGCTAAAGGCCAGGCTGCGTGGGGGGGAGTAAGTTTCTTCATCTTCCTTTGCCTCGGACATTTCTTTGCTGTTCTAGCGCATAAGTAATTCCGCTCTGTAAATCAGAGCGAATAACTAAGCTGCTTAAATCCATCCCCAAAGCGACAAGCGTTTGCGCTACTTCAGGCCGAATCCCCGTGATCACGATGCGGGAGCCAAGCAGTTTGACCGCCTGAGCCGCTTGCAGAAGAACCTTTGCAACTTGCGTATCTACCACGGGGACACCAGTAATATCCAAAATTGCTGTGTCTGCCCGATGCTTCCCTATCCCTTCCAAAAGGGTTTCTACCATCTGAAGGGCTCGCCCACTATCCACCATCCCAACCAAAGGTATCGCCACCACACCCTTACTGATTGGAATAAGCGGGGTTGAAATTTCTCGCAAAACCGCTTGTTGAGTATGAATAACTTGCTCTTGCAGAGCTTGCCGTTCGGCCTCTTGGCGCACCCTTTCACTCAGATCAACGATGATGGAAGCTACCGCTAAGGGGTTCCCTTTATCATCACGGATGAAGAAGCTACTCACATGAGCAGGGAAGGTACTACCATCTCTCCGCCGCACCGCAACCGAATCCTGCCAAAAGCCCGTGGTAAGGAGTTGTTGAGAAATCTGTTTGACCGTTGCTTCTGGGAATAAAGCTAACTGGTCTCGACTCATTTCCATCAAATCCGCATCTTTCCCCCACCCAGTCATCTGGCGGTAGGCCAGATTAGCGTAGCTAATGGTCCTTTCAGCATTAAAATCAACAACCGAGACCCCGTTTGGGGCATTTTCGGCGAGGATATAGAAGGTGTGAAAGTGTCTCTCTTTTTCTCTTAGTTCATGCTCTAAATTCTTATACTCCGTAACATCAATGACTGAGACGACAAAGCCCTTAACGATCTTTTCAGAATCAAAATGTGGTGTATACTGGGCCCGTACATGCCGTGTTTTGCCATCCTGATAGGTAATAACCGTTTCAAAAGAGATCGTTTGGCCCCTAAGCACAAGGTTGACATTCTTTTCAATGATCTGATAGAGTTCTAGGCCAAGAATCTCCTGCATACTATGCCCATACATGATTGTACGGGAAAACTGATGCCAGGCTTCGTAGGTCTTATTGACAAATTGATACTGTTGATCCATGTCAATGTAGGCAATAAGGGCGGGAAGCGTATCAGCAATGCTTTGTAAGAGTTCTCGTTGTTGCCTAAGCTCCTTTTCTAATCGCTTAGACTCGGTAATATCAGTAACTATCACCACAAAGCCTTCGATTTCACCTTGTTCATTGGAATGAGGCACATATTGTACCTGAATGTCTCGAACCTTTCCATCTTTATCAGTCACAAACGATGCAAAAGTTGTCGATACTCCTGCTAAAGCCTGCTCTATGAAGGGTTTGATTCGTTGATAATGCGCTTCACCAAAGACCTCTTTGCAATGCTTGCCATAGGCTTCATTACGGTTAGTAACTCCATGCCATTGCCGATATAAAGCATTATTGAACCGATAGCGATGTTCTTTATCTATGTAAGAAAGCAAAACAGGAGCCATATCGGCCACGATTTCGGCGAAATCCGCTGCGGTTTGGAAAGTTTGCTCAGGGATTCTAACCGTTGTTAGGTCTTGGTGTTGCAGAAGGATTCCGCGCTCCCCGCCAAGATCATAAGCCGTAAGGGTGAGCTTAAACCAATGCTTAAACCAATGTTGTTGGGAAGAAAAGTTAGCTTCAGCGCAGGGCAAGGCATAATCTAAGGAGATAACTTGCTTCTCCCCAGTCAGCACAGCTTGGAAACCATTTGCTATTGTTTCAAAAACTGCTTTATGCTGCGAAAAGAAGAATTTTAATTGATCAAGATATTTGTACCCTTGATCAAAAACAGCATCTTCACTAGAGAGCGCAGAAAACATTTGCTGGAAAGCCTTATTAGTGTAGCAAATAAGGCCCTCAGGATCGAGAATTGCGACTCCCTCAGCCAACATGTCGAGGATTGCCCATGGGTTGAGAGGTAGCACAGCTTTCTCCATAGGGGTGAATAAGCCTTTCATTCAAGCATGATTTTTGGGATCTGCTACCCAGTTTAGGGCTTAAAGGAACTTTGTCAACCAGCTTTTTTGAGGGGTTTATTTTGGGCAGCGCGAAAGGAGGAATTAGAGGTAATCTTGAAGATGCGAATGATAGAAAGCAAGCGTTTGGCACAAGCCTTCACTTAAAGGGGTTTTGGGTTGCCAGCCGAGCAGGTTAGAGATTAGCCGATGATCCGCGTAGTAATCGCCCACATCAATGCGCTTGCGATCTTGGGGAAAAGTCCGAATTTGATATGCTCCTGCGCCATTTAGGGCTATCAACAAATCAGCTAAAGTCTTTAGGCTAATTGCCTTTTCTTCCCCTACATTAAAAATCATCCCATTAGCTTCATTCTTGATAGCTGCAAGGAGTAAAGCATCGATTGCATCATCGACGTAGGTAAAATCACGTAATTGCTCACCATCCCACACTTCAAAGGGTTTGCTTTCAATGAGCAGCCTAATCCATAGACCGAGAAAAGTTTGGCGGGCATCTTTCACGCGCATTCTTGGGCCGTAGGTATTGGTCAAACGTAAAGCGCAAGCTTGAAGTCCATATACATTGTTATAGAGAATATGATACCATTCGCCAGCCATTTTGTTAATGCCATTGACATCTACAGGCCGCAGTAAATGCTTTTCATCAACAGGGAGATAGTCTGGTTTGCCATAGATTTGGCGAGTACTAGCGAAAATAACTTTTATCTCAGGATTATATTTGCGACAAGCCTCCAAAATCGAGAGTTGTGCCCGACAATTGATCTCTAAATCAGTATAGGGGTCACTCATTGAATCCATGTGGCTCGTTTGGCCCGCGAGGTTAAAGAGATAATCTTGGCCTTGCACCAGATAGCGCATACTATGCTCATCGCGCACATCTGAGATATTGACCCTTACCTTATCCTCAATCCCTGCAATATTGTATAAGTTTCCGCCGTATTCGGGGATAAGACTATCAACCAAAAGGAGATTAGCTTCGAGAGCAACTAATTTTCGCGCTAGATTAGAGCCAATGAAGCCTAGCCCGCCAGTGATGAGGATGTTTTTATTTTGAAAAGGTGAATTTATTTGCTTCATAAACTAAATCTCTAAATGATCTCTTCTAAAGCCTTGAACTTCACTTCGCCAAGCGAATCTGCTCCAAAAACCTCAGCCATTTCCCAAAAACAAACCTAGCCCATACTATACCACATTTTCGGGGGTTGCTTGGCTTTTGCATTCTTAGGGTGCGAATGCGCCCACCTCAACGCCGCAGGCAACAATTTGGCTGTGTTATAATGTCCAAGTTAAACTTTGGGCATCGTCTTCTTTGTCCTGCAAGGTTCTGGTCTATGGAGTAGCATTAAGGAACCTAGATATGCACCATGAATCGCTGGGCTGTATCTTTTGTGGCACGGCTGATCACCCAGCACTGATTATAGAAAATGGCTATATCGGGCGGAAATGTCCCACATGTGGTCTCATCTATCTTTCGCCACGCCCCCCCCAGGCAGCTATTCAGGCAATGTATCATGATGATGATACGGTTATCTCGGCCAATGAACACATTGCCGCCGCGCTCGTCAAACGCCTCTACGCAAAGCATCAGCTGGCGATTCTCCGCCGCCATAAGAGTGAGGGGACGCTGCTCGAAATTGGGGCAGGCGCGGGCTACTTTCTTGCTGAGGCCCGCCGGGTGGGGTTTGAGGTGCATGGCATTGAACTGAATCAAACCCTGGCAACTTTTATGAGTACAAAGCTGGGTATTTCTTGTGAAAATAGCCCTTTCAGTGCAACTTCCTTTCAAGGCAAGCGCTTTGATCTAATCTATCTGTGTAATGTATTAAGCCATCTCTATGACCCAATTCTCGAATTTCAAAAGATGGCCGAACGCCTGACTGAGAATGGTCTCCTGGTCTTTGAAACTGGCAATTTGGGTGATGTCGCGGCCTGCTATCTGCCTCTTGTTGGGGAATTTGATTACCCAGAGCATCTCTTCTTCTTCTCCGAACGAAATATCTCTCTGTTGCTTCAGCAGGCCGGCCTAGAATGTCTTGCTTTGCATCGCTATCTTCTTCTGCCCCAGTTGCTGCTCTCAAAGATTGCGCGAGGGGCAAAGCAAGGGCTTAAAAAGGCCCCCTCAAACTCAAGCCAACCCCAAGTAGTTGCCCAACCTTCGGCCCAGCGGGGCAGTGTAGGCAGAATGCTGCGGGCCTTTTTGGCCTACGGTTTGCGTTATCGGCTTGGGGCCTTTGCGGCCCCCCATGATCTGCCCCACACCTTTCTGGTGCTTGCCCGCAAACGCCCTCAACTTTCGCAAAAAGAGGCCCCGCCTGCGGGGTTCTAGCCTTCTGGGGCTGCTCCAAGCAAAGATTTCTTTGCGTCTTTCAGCTGCCTGTCTGAAGGTGACATTTTCTGACCCAATTTCTGGAATCGTGCTTTGGTTTAGGTATCCTTATGAGGAGTGTAAAGTGTATGCCATCTGAATCTCACAGCCCTGAATCGCCCGAAAGCAACGGGCAAGCCAAATTGTTTGCTGAATTTCCGTCGCCAACCTACGCTGAGTGGCGACAAGTAACGGAGGCTTCGCTCAAAGGAGCCACAATTGAGCAAAGGCTGATCACCAAAACTTATGAAGGAATTGACCTTCAGCCAGTCTATCGGCGGGAAGACATCGGTGATCTACCGCATCTTGAAAGCCTCCCTGCCTTTCCGCCCTATACCCGCGCTGGGAACGCGCTCGGCTACTTAACGGCTCCCTGGGAGATTTGTCAGGAATTGCCCGCGTCCACGCCTGAGGAGCTAAATCGCATTGCCCGTGCGGATTTGGAACGCGGCCAAACGGCGTTGAACATCGTGCTTGATCAAGCGACTTTGGCAGGCTTAGACCCTGCTGAAGCTCCTCAAGCCGATGTTGGGCGCGGTGGAGTCTCAATTGCCTGTCTCGCTGATGTAAATAAGGTTTTGGCTGGAATTGACCTTCCAAAGACCTCGTTTATCATTCAAGCCCAGACAGCGTGCATTTCTACAACGGCTCTCTTTTTGGCTGCGCTCCGCCAAAAAGGGCTGCCAACCGCGCAGATCAAAGGGGCCATAGCGATTGATCCCTTAGGTTCTTTGGTGCGGAAAGGTACGCTCTCGCGGCCCCTGGCGAAAGTATATGATTCTATCGCGCAATTAGCGCTTTGGGCCAAGGAAAATGCGCCTAAGCTGCAAACTTTGACCGTTCATAGCCAACCATATCATAATGGTGGGGCAAATGCAGTGCAAGAATTAGCTTTTGCGCTGGCTACGGGAGTTGAATATCTCCGTGAAATGCAACAACGCGGCATTTCAATAGATGATGCGGCCCAGCAAATGCGCTTTTCCTTCGCTCTTGGCTCCAAGTTTTTTATGGAAATCGCTAAATTGCGAGCGGCTCGGTTGCTTTGGGCGAAGATTGTGCAAGCCTTTGGGGGCAGCGTCGCAGCGCAGAAAATGACGCTTCATGCGCGAACAGCCTTATGGAATAAAACCGTTTATGATCCCTATGTAAATCTGTTGCGGACCACGACAGAAGCCTTTTCAGCCGTAATGGGAGGCTGCAATAGCTTGCATGTCGGTGGGTTTGATGAGGTTATTCGCGTTCCTGATGATTTTTCGCGCCGCATTGCCCGCAATATCCAAGTCATTCTCCAGAAAGAATGTCATTTTGAGCGAGTTGTTGACCCTGCTGGGGGTTCATGGTATGTTGAAAAACTTACGGATTCGCTAGGCCACAAGGCTTGGGAACTTTTCCAGGAAGTCGAACGCCAAGGTGGGATGCTTAAAGCGTTGGAAGCAGGTTTTCCGCAGGCGCAAATAGCCAAAACTGCTGCTGACCGCGCTGCAAATCTCGCCAAGCGCAAAGACATTTTCGTGGGGACAAATATGTATCCAAACCTCACAGAAAAGCCTTTGGAAGTGCATATTCCTGATTATGCAGCGATTCAAAAGACCCGAATCGCCGATCTTGCGGCTCATCAGGCTTCAGTTGATCAGGCTAAACACGCAGCAGCCATCGAAAAGCTCAAATCTGGCGCAGCAAATCTCATTGAAGCAGCGATTGAAGCTGTCGAAGCTGGGGCAACGCTTGGGGAGATCACGAAAATCGTGCGAACTGGCGCAGGTGAAAAACCAACGATTCAGCCAATCGTTGCCCAGCGAGGCTCAGAAGGGTTTGAAGCCTTACGCTCTGCTTGTCAAGCGCAATTAGCCCAGACTGGCTCGCGCCCCAAAGTCTTTTTAGCGAACATGGGCCCCATTCCTCAGCACAAAGGCCGAGCCGAATTTGCGACAGGCTTCTTTGGGGTTGGGGGCTTTGAGGTCGTAAGCAACGACGGTTTTGCCACACCTGAAGAAGCGGCCAGCGCTGCAATTGCTTCTGGCGCAGCGATTGTCGTAATTTGCTCAACCGACGCAACCTATCCAGAGCTTGTTCCGCCACTGACTAAACTGCTCAAAACTGCAAATCCCACGGTAAACATTGTTTTGGCAGGCTATCCTCCAGACCAAATCGAGGCTCATCGGGCGGCTGGCGTGGATGAATTTATCCATATTCGCTCAGATGTCTATGCAACCTTGCAGCAATTACTGCAAAAGACAGGAGTTTTGGCATGACCAATTCCCCCGATTTCACAACTCTCGCTTATGAGAGCAAATTTCCAACTCCAGACCTTGATGCTTGGCGGGATTTAGCCGAGCATGAAGCAGGCGAAAGCCTGGAAGAACTCACTTGGCGCACGATGGAACAGATTGATGTCAAGCCTCTCTATACGAAAAAAGACCTTACGGGGTTAGAGCATCTTGACTATCTGGCAGGTTTACCGCCTTTTCTGCGGGGCCCTTATCCTTCAATGTACATTACGCGCCCCTGGACTGTGCGGCAATATGCAGGTTTCTCGACGGCGGAGGAAAGTAACGCTTTTTACCGTCGTAACCTCGCCGCTGGGCAGATGGGACTTTCTATCGCGTTCGATCTTGCTACACATCGGGGCTATGACTCTGATCATCCACGGGTTATGGGCGATGTTGGGAAAGCAGGAGTAGCCATTGACTCGATTTTAGATATGAAACTCCTGTTTGATGGCATTCCGCTTGATAAGATGTCGGTTTCGATGACCATGAATGGCGCTGTGCTGCCTGTGATGGCATTTTACATCGTGGCTGCTGAAGAGCAAGGTGTTAAGCCGCAACAACTTACTGGGACTATCCAAAATGATATTCTCAAAGAGTATATGGTACGTAACACCTACATCTATCCGCCAGAACCGTCTATGCAGATTATTGCCGACATTTTCTCTTTCACAGCGCAGAAAATGCCCAAATTCAATAGTATTAGCATTTCGGGCTATCACATGCAGGAAGCGGGCGCGACGGCGGATTTGGAATTAGCCTATACCCTCGCGGATGGCTTGGAATATGTGCGAACAGGCATCAATACGGGCATGAGTGTAGATGCTTTTGCCCCACGGCTTTCCTTTTTCTGGGCCATTGGCATGAATTATTTTATGGAAATCGCTAAAATGCGGGCTGGGCGCTTGCTTTGGGCGAAGATTATAAACCAATTCAACCCCAAAGATGCCAAATCTATGGCTTTACGCACGCATTCGCAAACTTCGGGCTGGAGTTTGCAAGAGCAAGACCCCTTTAATAATGTAGCCCGAACCTGTATTGAGGCGATGGCCGCTGCTTTAGGGCATACCCAATCGCTTCATACCAATGCGCTTGATGAAGCAATCGCTTTGCCAACCGACTTTTCCGCTCGAATCGCCCGTAATACGCAGCTTTACCTCCAGGATGAAACAGGGATTTGTAGTGTGCTTGATCCGTGGGGTGGTTCCTACTACGTCGAGGCTTTGACAAATGATTTGGCGCACCGTGCTTGGGGCTATATCGAAGAAGTCGAAAAGCTAGGGGGCATGGCGAAAGCTATCGAAACTGGCTTACCGAAAATGCGGATTGAAGAGGCCGCGGCTCGGCGGCAAGCCCATATTGACTCGGGCAAAGAGACGATTGTCGGGGTCAATAAATATCGGTTGCTGAAAGAAGACCCGCTTGAAATCCTCGAAGTAGATAATAGTGCTGTGCGGCAGTCGCAGATTCAGCGTTTAGAGCGGTTACGGGCCGAGCGCGACGAAAGCAAAGTTACCGCAACGCTGGATGCCCTTACCAAATGTGCTGAAACGCGGGAAGGCAACTTATTAGAGTTAGCCGTAGATGCTGCCAGAGCGCGAGCCTCGTTAGGCGAGATTTCCTTAGCGCTGGAGAAGGTTTTTGGCCGCCACAAAGCGATTATTCGCTCAATTTCTGGCGTGTATCGCAGCGAATTCGGTGAAAAAGATGAGATGCTTACCGTCAGGAAGCTGGCCGATGAATTTGCCCAGCACGAAGGTCGTCGCCCCCGCATTCTGGTCGCCAAAATGGGGCAAGACGGTCATGATCGCGGGGCAAAAGTAATTTCAACCGCTTTTGCCGACATGGGTTTTGACGTGGACATTGGGGCCTTATTCCAAACGCCTGAAGAAGTTGCCCGTCAAGCCGTTGAAAACGATGTCCATGTGGTCGGGATGAGTTCTTTAGCGGCTGGGCACAAAACTTTGCTGCCCCAATTGATTGAAGAACTCAAGAAATTAGGGCGCGAAGATATTATGGTCGTTGCGGGGGGCGTGATTCCTGCTCAAGACTATGAATATCTCAGGGAGCATGGAGCCGCCGCGATTTTTGGCCCTGGAACCGTGATTCCGCTTGCGGCCCAAAAGATTTTGCAAGAGCTTAATCAGCGTTTAGAATTGGTCTAGTTCGCTTCGTCTGCCTTTTGCCAACATAGCCCTTCTATTCCAGAAACTTCTGGGGTAGAGGGGCTTTGTTTTGAAATATGGTTTCCCCAATTCTCGCTACTTTCTGGCATTTTTGAGAGGATTCGGGGAATGTGGTATAATTTAGGGGATTGTTGGCTAGTTACAGTTAAGAACTAAGGAGATACAAATGCGTAAGTTTGTTTTAGTTATATCTAATAATCTTGTTAATATAGTTACAGGTTTCTTTCTGAATAAGGCAGGTGATTTATCTTCGCTTTTTTTGGTTTTTTTATTATCCTCTGTTTTTGTTATAATAGATCTTGTTCTTTTTCAAAATGAATCAAAGAAGAAACTCATATTTATTATCTTTATTAAAAAAGATGATGAAAAAATTGCATCTGAAATAAGAAAACAAATAGCGTTAACAAAAATTCCCAAAGGAAAACAAATTGAAATCAATTTGATTAGCGATACTAATAATAATACAATAGAAAAAGTTAATGATCGAATTAATGAATTTGATTTATTAATAATTCTCTTTTCTTCATGCATAGAACAAGATAACAATTTTAATGAAATTAAAGAATATATTAAGAAAGCAAACAATAGATCAAATAATTCTAAGTCTCCTTTTATTAAGTACTTTCTGGACCCTATAGACATAATAACTGTAGACATTGGTGACAGCTATAGTTCTTTGAGAGAAAGCGAGCAACAACTATTTAATCCTTATAGGCATGTTAAATTTACTGATGACGCTAATCTACCTAGTGATACTGCTAAATTAGCAAAAGATGTAGAGGATATGATCTCAGAACAAGAGAATAAAAGAAAAGAGATTAACCTGAGTCGCATTTTTCTTTTCTTTCTTTTACTCTCTTCCTTTGGGTTTCTTTCCTTATGGTATATCTCTCCCTATCTTTCACCTTTATGGAATTATGTGATAATAAATTCTAATGGTACACCCACCCCAACCCCAACTTCCACTTTTTCCCCAACCCCAACTCCCACTTTTTCCCCGACCCCAACGCCCACTCTTTCCCCAACCCCAACGCCCTCCTCTATCCCAATTCTCGGTGATAAAAAAGTGCGACAAGCTATTGCTCATTGCATAGACCGCGATGAGTTGATCGAGACTGTCTATCCTTTCTTGTCAAAAGAGGAACGAAGAGAGTTGCTGATGTATTCATTCTTGCCGCAAAAGCACCCCTTTGTGGCACAAGATAAAAATACTGATGCTTATGCCTTTGACCCAAGAACGCGCAGCAACAATTTGCTCTCTCAAGCAGGCTGGGAACTACCTACCCGCACACCTAAACCTCACGAACAAGAACAACTAATAATTACTGATACAGTTTATCGCAAGAACAGCGAAGGTAAGCGCCTTGATTTAGAGATTCTGACAACTGATGAACCAAAATTTCGTGATAAATATGTTAAAAAGATAGAAGACCAGCTTGAAAAATGTGGTATAAGAGTTACAAGACCAGCAAACAATAAGAGTATATCAGTGTTCAAATATTTTCTCCCCCAGCGCGACTTCGACCTTGCCGTGTTTGCCTGGGATGCAGCAATCGAACCAAGGGGCAGCAATCGCTACACCTGTAATCAGGTTCGGAGTCAGGATAACAAATTTAAGGGTGAAAACTACATGGGATGGTGTAATAAAGATGCTGATGAGAAACTTATCATTGCCAACAATACCCTTGATAGAGATAAGAGAATAGAAAAATACAGAGATTTCCAACATGATTTTGTTGAAGAAATGGTTAGTTTACCACTTTTTGCTCATCAAGAAGTAATCGCAACAAGCAAAAGAGTTAAGAACCTTAAAATTGACCGTTCGGTTGACTCGTATGTTGCCAACATTGATGAATGGGAATTAAATGACGGCGACCAAAATTACACGGTCACGCTGGGGCTTACGCGGGAGCCGAGCCAACTCTTTTTGGAGAACGAAAGCGATGTTTCAGATTTCATCGCGGCGAGTCTCTTGAAAGCGCGGGCTGCAACATCCTACAGCGAAACTTATCAAGCGGTAGCGCTCAAATCCTTGCCAACGATTGAAAATGGTGGGGCAACAAATGAGATAGTGAAGGTTAAACCAGACAAAATTGTGTGGACTACTAAGGGCATGACAGAATCCTTGCATTCTGGCGTACAAGTAATAGACGCAAGCGGTGAGCCAATAACCTACACAGGTAGTGAAACTCTGGAGATGAGGCAACTTAAAGTTACTTTTGTTTTCACGAATGGCTTGAAATGGGAAGATGGTCAACCACTTGTAGCTGCTGACCTTGAGCTTGCAAAGAGAATTGGTTGTGAATCGCGTGCATTGAATTCCCCATTCTGTGCTTCAATAGCGAATGTGCAATATAGCAAAAACAGTGAGCCGTTAACCTACACTATCACTTATTATCCTGGGGCGCAGTGGCCAGAGTATTCTGTTCAAACCCTTGGTTTCTATTCAAGTTTGTATACTGTAGGGGCATTTCCATCGCATCAGGAAGTTGACTTTAAAGGTGAAAAGCGCAAATTGACTGAGATACCGACTGAAGATTTGCTTAACCTCACTGAAATAGTTACGCAACCTCTGAGCTATGGGCCTTATAAGCTCTTGAGTTGGGATAAAGGTAAGCAAATGGTTTTTGCGGCTAATCCTTACTATTATAAAGGAGAACCAAAGATCAAGCGGGTTGTGATTAAGTTTTTTGACATAGAAAATACAGCGGTAAATGAGCTATTAAATGGCACAATAGATGTTTTGAGTGTTGATGGTATGGACAGAATGAAAGAGATTGTTGAGGAAGGCAAGAAAGATGCGAAGGAAAGGAAAATAAATACCTACACCATAACGGGCGCAATGTGGGAACACCTCGATATGAATTTGGCTCGGTAAGGTTCGCAAAGTTTGCCCGACCTAACTTGCAAAGGTAAACCGTTTTGTTGTTTGAATTTCTGCTATTAGAACGCCCTGTTTCTTTGCAGACGCGGAACCGCCAAAACCTTCAGGCCTGGAAAGCTTCTGTGCGTGCTGAAGCAAGTAAAACTTGGGCAGGGCCTCCATGTAATGGAAAGAAACTCCATTTAACCTTGGTTTTTCTCTATAAAGAAGATGAATTGGATTTGGATAATATTATCAAACCCATTCAAGATGCCCTTATAGGATTGATTTATGATGATGACAGTATAATTTGTGATATAGAATCTCATAAACGCTCACTTACAGAAGTTTCTGAAGATGCTAATTATCCCAAGCTCCTTATAGCTGGCATAAATTCAGGTGAAGAATGCGTCTATGTTAGGATAAGCGAATCTAAACCTCTGGGAGATTATTTCCATGAAAGAAATTCATGATTCATTGACCAGAAAAATAGCCAGAAAATATGAAAAAGCTGGCTACAAGGTCTATCTTGAACCTGAAAATACGACCTTGCCTTTCGATTTAGGTTATTATCGTCCTGACTTATTGGTGTTGAAGTCCGAAAATAGCGGCTACGTCATTGAGGTAAAGGCCAGGTCTGTCCATATCTCAGTTGACCGCCTGCGTGAAATAGCTGAAACCGTGACGCAGCATGAAGGTTGGCGCTTTTTGCTTATCACGGGCGATGATCTTTTGCCCACTGAAGCAGCACAAGATCTTGAAAAACCTTTTCTCTCGTGGGCCCAAATTTTAGCGCGGAAGGAAAAGGGTGATAAGCTTGTTTCGCTTGGGGAATTGGAAGGCGCGTTCATGGTCTTTTGGGGCACGTTTGAGGCGTTACTGCGGAATCAAGCTGAACAAGTCTCGATTCCCATCGAGCGCTTTCCCACTTCTTCGCTCATCAATCATCTTTATTCGCAAGGTGAACTTTCCATAGCACAGTTTGACGGAGCTAAAGAGTTACTCAAGGTTAGTAATCAATTAGTTCATGGCTTTCAAACCCAAAATTTAGCTAAGGTGGTCACAGAATTGCGAAATCTGCTTGCAGAATTGTTAGATTTATGGCATCCCATCCCTCTCCAAAATTGATTTAGGAATTCTCAATGCCTCACAAACCGACCAAACCCGAATGGGCCCCACCCGCCAGCGGCGACGAATTTGCCAGCCGTGTGGTGCAAGGGGTTGAAGGGGGGCACGATGGTTTGCCCAAGCAAGCCCGCGCCGCCGACGCCAGCGTGAAGCCCGCGCCCCGCCGCCGCAAACTCACTATTGACGATTATGTGCAAGGCGTTTTAGCCCAAGATCGCACGATTTTGGGCCGTGCAATCACGCTTGTCGAGAGTGATGTGCTGAATCACATTGAGATCGCGCAGGAAGTCTTGCGGCAATTGTTGC
>Ga0316612_1000050_pt1 | contig 47861 bp, 42 predicted proteins | sample MIS2016226_MG_FD_207676 | JGI IMG/M metagenome (GOLD analysis project Ga0316612, IMG submission 207676) | Microbial mat bacterial communities from Middle Island sinkhole, Lake Huron, Michigan, United States - MIS.2016.226 | ecosystem: Environmental > Aquatic > Freshwater > Lake > Sediment... | reverse complement strand
GCAAAAAAAATGCAACAGGCGATCGCGATCGAGGTCGCGCAATTGCAAACAAAATATGGTCGTCCTCCGGGGTTAGCGGTGCTGATGGTGGGGGATAATCCAGCCAGTGCCGCCTATGTCAAAAACAAAGAAACTGCTTGCCATAAGGCGGGGATTGTCTCCTTTGGCAAACATTTTCCTGCCAGTGTCACCCAATCAGAATTAGAGCAAGTAATTGATCAACTCAATGCCGACGATCGCGTTGATGGCATTTTGATTCAGTTACCATTGCCAGATAAATTTGACGCGATCGCCCTGTTAAATCGCCTCGATCCTGACAAAGATGCCGATGGCTTGCATCCAAATAATCTAGGTAAACTGGCGCGGGGTGAAGCAGGTTTACGAAGCTGCACACCTGCGGGGGTAATGGAGCTATTAGCCGAAACCAAGATTGATCTTGCTGGTAAAAATGCAGTAGTGATTGGTCGCAGCATTCTGGTGGGCAAGCCCGTGGCGCTGATGCTGCTGGAAGAAAATGCTACGGTGACGATCGCCCATTCGCGCACCAAAAATCTTGCCGAAATTACCCGTAAAGCTGATATTTTAATTGCAGCGATCGGTAGACCTGAATTTGTCACTGCCGAGATGGTCAAGCCTGAGGCAGTAGTGATCGATGTGGGCATTAACCGCATCACCGACTATGAAGGGAAATCGCGTCTAGTGGGCGATGTGGATTTTGCTAGTGTCAGCGAAGTGGCCTCTCACATTACCCCTGTACCTGGGGGTGTAGGCCCGATGACGGTCACTATGTTGCTGCACAATACCCTATGGAGCTACAAACAAAAGTTTTTTAGCTCCTAAGATTTTAATTTCACCACCGCAGGTGGTGAAATTAAAATCTTAGGGTTATAGATCGCAAGTCATTGCATAATATACATTCTGGTACATTCTGGATATAGTCAGAGATTTTGCCCTGATACCAATTCATCAAAGTGTGGCAACACCTTCATGAATTAAAAAACAAACCTAGTAAGGGTTTTAAAAAACTAAAAATGGCGTAGCCATTTTTAGTTTTGGTATAAGTTCTGACGTTAAATTACTGTCGAAATCATTGCTAAGTCATGCCATCACCAACCGTCGCCTTTAATTTAGATAAATATTTACGCGATCTTAAACAAGAGGTCGAGGCAGCCCTTGATGCTTCGATCGCCGTTACCTATCCCGAAAAAATTTATGAATCCATGCGCTACTCGCTGATGGCTGGTGGCAAGCGTTTACGTCCGATTTTATGCCTCGCCGCTAGTGAACTGCTTGGAGGCGATCGCGCCTCGGCAATGCCCACAGCTTGCGCGATGGAAATGGTGCATACCATGTCGTTGATCCATGACGATTTGCCATCGATGGACAATGACGATTTTCGACGTGGCAAACCGACGAATCACAAAGTTTATGGCGATGATATTGCAATTTTGGCGGGGGATGCCTTACTTGCCTATGCCTTTGAATATATTGCGGCGCAAACTAAGGGCGTACCTGCGGAAAGGATTTTGAAAGCGATCGCCCATCTTGGTCATGCGGTGGCGGCGACAGGTTTGGTCGGTGGTCAAGTGGTTGACTTAGAATGTGAAGGTAAGCAAGATGTGACGGCGGATACCCTCACATTCATCCATATCCATAAAACTGCGGCTTTGCTAGAGTCCTGTGTTATTTGTGGCGCATTGTTAGCAGGTGCAAATGATACCGACATTCAGCGTTTATCGACCTATGCTAATAATATCGGGTTGGCATTTCAAATTATTGATGACATCCTCGATATCACAGCTACTTCAGAAGAGCTTGGCAAAACTGCTGGTAAAGATCTCGCCGCCCAAAAGGTGACTTATCCTAGTCTATGGGGCATCGAAGCATCTCAGCAAAAGGCTCAGGACTTGGTAGAACAAGCCAAAGCTCAACTTGTCAGCTATGGCGATGCAGCTTTACCACTTATGGCTCTTGCGGATTACATCACTGCTCGGAAAAACTAGCCTATATTCTGCTCACTCTCACTTTAATTCTCGCTCTTTTCTTAACCTTTCACTATTGCAATTGATATGAACATCCATCCTGTTGGCGAAATCCTCGATAACCAAGTTCTGCTAATTGCTTTATGTTCTAGCCTGACTGCTCAACTACTCAAAGTATTTATTGAGCTTGCCCAATTTGGCAAAGTTAGACCCAAGGTATTATTTGAAACAGGTGGTATGCCCAGTTCTCATTCGGCGTTAGTGTCGGCACTGGCGACAGGGATCGGACGGACTCAAGGATGGGACACACCCCAGTTTGCGATCGCCACAGTTTTCGCCTTTATCGTGATGTATGATGCCGCAGGTATTCGCCGCGCCGCAGGTAAGCAAGCCAAGGTTCTAAATCAGATCATGGTGGAAGTTTTTGAAGAAGAGCATGATCCTCTCAAAGAGTTACTAGGTCATACTCCTGTCCAAGTTGTTGCGGGTTCGATCTTAGGTATTTTGCTCATGTGGATTTTTCTGTAGATGGCGATCGCTATCTACAGCAATTGAAAGGGTAGTGCCATGCGCTACCCTTTCTCATTTTCAGATTAAAATATTGTGTAATATCTAGGCAATAAAATCCATGATCAGAGATATCTCAATCCAAAATTTCAGATGCTTTGAAAATACGTCAATCTCTGGTTTCAAAACCGTAAATCTTATCACTGGCAAAAACAACGCAGGCAAAACAGCACTTCTAGAAGCTTTACTAATAGGCAGTTTGCCTAGAGCAGAAGCCATTGATGCTCTTAAAAAACATCGACGAGAGTCACAAGAATTTAACAAAGCCCTGCCTGAAAGAACTTGGGACAGTTTGTTCTTCAACCAAGATAAATCCAAGAATATTTTTATACAGGTTAATGAAGATGATGATCAATCAACAAAACTAAATTTATCTATTAATGATATTCCTATTAGGTTTACTATAGAATCAAGTTTGCCAAGTGATATTATCGACAAAAAATATGTTGATTTTATTCCTAACGATGAGTCCAAATCATCGGTACTTCAGGCAAATATAACTATTAACAATGATGATTTATTTGAATACAACTTAATAGCTACGGATCAAGGTACTTTTCAAGGAGTTTTAGACAAAAAAACTCAATTCACAGGACAAAAGAAAATATCTTTTATTCCAGCAATTTTGGGATTGCTCAATACACAATTAGCTTTTGAGTATGATCGAGCTAGGCTAAACAATCAGGAACAAGAAGTGTTGAAAGGTATTCAGATTATAGATCCTTCTATAAAAATGATTGAATCTTTTAATATCGGAAGTCCATTACTTTATTTAAAAAGAGAAAATGAAGAAAGACTACCTATATCATTATTTGGAGATGCTATTAATCGTATTACAGCAATAATACTATATGTCATAAATAACAATAGCGATATTTTACTTTTAGATGAGATAGAAAATGGTATTCACTATACTATTCAAGCAAATTTATGGAGGATGTTATTTCGTTTAGCTAAAGAATTAAATGTACAAATATTTGCAACTACTCATAGTTTAGAGATGCTTACAGCATTTACTAAAGTTGGGCTAGAAAGTGAGTTTAGTGGCTTAGCTGCACATTTTGAGATGGCTCGAAGTGTTAAAACTGGTCAGATTATTGGCATTAAACGCGATATGGAAACCCTTGAATATAGCCTGACTCATAAGAAGGGGGTTAGAGGTGAGTAATCGTCTAATTGTTGAGAGCAAGAACGATAAATTTTTCATTCAGTCTATAGTAAATTATCTAAATATCAACAATGTAGATGTTTTAGAAATTAATGTCACTGAAAATGATTATTTAGATTTAGAGGGTCTAAGTATAGCTTCTCTAGAAAGAGAATTAAAAACTATAGAAGCTGATGCTCAAAAAAGTTATATCAACAAAGTAGGTATAATTTTAGATGCAGACGATTCTCAATTAAAAAATTTAAATAAAATCAATGAAGCAATCATTAAAGTATTTCCTCAAAATCAAAAACTAGAAGAAATTAGCCAGTTTGTTACTATTCACTCTATAAATCTTGAAGATCACATTCAAATAGCTTGTTATTTTGTTAATGTCAATGGAATAGGAGAGCTAGAAACATTATTAAAGGTAATTAAATCACAAGACTCAACTTATGCCGATTGTCTTAATGCTTGGCAAGTTTGTCTGCAACAAAATGGTAAAAATCCAGTATCTTCAAAAGATTTTGATAAGTTTTGGATTAGCAATTACCTGAGGTTTGATACTTGCTCTAATCGTGACAAAAAACAATCGGAGAGAAAATGTAGTATGGCAGGCTTTAACTATGTAATGACTGAAAAACTACATATTTGGAATTTTGAACATCCTGCTTTAGATGAACTCAAAGAATTTTTAAAGCTATTTGACTAGTAATTTTTAAAACAGGGGGAATACCTAGTTCTTATTCGGCTTTGGTATTAGCATTGGCGACAGGAATCGGTCGTCCTCAAAGATGGGATACACAACGGTTTGCAGTTTTATCGCAATAAACTCAGATAAATTAAAAAAAGCTTGCTTAGCAAGCTTTTTTTAATTTGTATTTCCAAAATGAGAAAGGGTAGTGCGTAGCGCTACCCTTTCTCATTTTCAGATTAAAATATGATGTGGTATTTACTAGATAATTTGTGCCACTAGATATAAACCGTTTACAAAAAGCCTTGAGTGTCGAGGCAGAAAGAGGCTTTTCCAATTTGCAGGGAAAGCAATTTTTGTTTGCGGATTTTTTACAGGCGAGTTTGCAGGAAGATTTACCTGAAGACTGGGAAATGAGCGATCGCCTCCAAGCGCAAACCCTTGCTAATCAATATGCTCAATATCAAGATTTCTCTGTGGGGCTTAGACAGCATCTAGTAGCTGAGACGCGCAGATTGCTGTATGAAGTCCGTCGGCGTGAACTGACGGAAACTAATGCGACTCCCAAACCCAAGAAACCGAAAACTGTGGCGATCGCCGCTACGGAACCGAAAGCCGCCCAAAAATTAACTCCCGACACAGAATTAAAAAATGTTGAGGACATTGCATATATGGCCTCACGATTTAGACTACTCAATCTGCATACCGTGCGCGATGTGCTGAGCTACTACCCTCGCGATCACATTGACTATGCGCGGCAAATTCCCATCCGCGAACTCAAAGATGGCGACACCGTGACGGTTATTGGCACGGTCAAAAAATTTGGTTGCTTTACCAGTCCCAAAAATCCCAACCTGACGATTGTAGAAATTATTCTCCGCGATCATACGGGACAAATTAAATTAAGCCGCTTCTGGACAGGCAAGCGCTATTCCAATCACGGTTGGCAAGAAACCCAGAAAGGACTCTATCCTCAAGGCTGCACGATCGCGGCTTCAGGGGTGGTTAAACAGAGCAAATATGGCTTAACTTTAGAGAATTATGAAATAGAAGTTCTGGAACATACCCAAGATACGATCCAGTCCAAAACCGTTGGGCGCGTCGTGCCAGTTTATCCGCTTACGGAAGGAATTACGCCTGAAGCGATTCGTCGTCTTGTGGCGCTGTGTTTACCCGTAGTATCGCAAATTGTTGACCCCATGCCCGATCGCCTGTTGCGGGATTATCAAATGATGCCTTTAGCGGAAGCGATCGCCCAAGTCCATTATCCTGATAGCAACGAAACCCTAGAGCAAGCCGTAATTCGACTTACTTTTGATAAATATTTCTATCGCCGCCTCGTTTCTCTCTATCGTCGGCAACAGCAAAAAGCAATTCATTTTGTGCCAAAGAGTCAGGCGATCGCCCAACTCGAAAAAATCCTTCCCTTTGAATTAACCAAAGCCCAAAAGCGCGTAGTTGCGGAAATTCGTGCCGATCTCCAAGGACAAACACCGATGAATCGACTGGTGCAAGGGGATGTCGGCTCAGGCAAAACTATTGTGGCGGTGTATGCCCTTTTAACGGCGATCGAGGCTGGCTATCAAACGGCATTAATGGCTCCGACGGAAGTACTCACCGAGCAGCATTATCGCAAGATTGTGGAATGGTTTATGCAATTAAATCTTCCTGTAGAAATTCTCACAGGTTCCACCAAAACCGCGAAGCGGCGCGAAACTCTTCGCCAATTGGAAACTGGGGAACTGCCCTTAGTAATTGGAACCCATGCCTTAATTCAGGATGGCGTAAACTTTGCGCGGTTAGGGCTTGCCGTCATCGATGAGCAACATCGTTTTGGTAGAGATCAGCGATCGCGGCTTTTGCAAAAAGGGAATGATCCCCATGTATTGATCATGACCGCCACGCCAATTCCGCGTACTTTATATCTGACTAATTCCGAAATAGAAGTTAGCATTATTGATGAACTTCCCCCTGGACGGAAACCTATTCAAACGGTTCTACTCAAACCTTCACAGCGTAAGGATGCTTTCGCTTTAATCCGTCGCGAAATTGCCCAAGGTCGCCAAGTTTATATCGTATTTCCTTTGGTGGAAGAATCCGAAAAAATGGAAGATATCAAGGCGGCTACCCAAGAAAGAGAACATTTGCAAAACGTTGTCTTCCCCAATTTTCAGATTGGTTTACTGCATGGTCAAATGTCTTCTTCTGAAAAAGATGAAGCCATCAGTACCTTTCGGCGTGGCGAAACGCAGATTCTTGTGGCGACAACGGTGGTCGAAGTTGGGGTCGATATTCCGAATGCGTCGGTAATGCTGATTGAACATGCCGATCGCTTCGGTTTAGCACAGTTACACCAATTGCGCGGTCGGGTTGGTCGCGGCGCAGCCCAATCCTACTGCTTGTTATTGAGTAGTTCCAAATCTCAAACGGCTCAAGAGCGATTACAGGTTCTCGAACAGTCACAGGATGGCTTCTTTATTGCGGAGCGTGACTTTCAGATTCGTGGCAAAGGCAAAGATGAGGGAACAGAACAATCAGGTCACGCAGGTTTCTCGATTGAGGATCGACTACCCGATGAAGCAGCGCGTCAAGAAATTTTCCAAATTGCTCGCGAAGCCGCCGAGCGCATTATCAAAAAAGATCCAACCTTAGAGCATTTCCCATCCCTAAAATCTGAATTTGAAATGCATTATCAACGCTTACAAGGCGGCGCAATTTTTACCTAGCTTAGGACTTACGCAAAAGTTGCTAAGCCCCTCACCCCTCTCCCGCAGGCTACGGTGTACACACAAGTTGTCAGCTATAGCGCGAGTTACTAATGATCCCCCTCAATCCCCCTTAAAAAGGGGGAAGAAGAAAATTTAATTTATTCTCCCCCCTTTTTAAGGGGCAGGGCTGTTTCAAGAAATGGTAAGTGACCAACAAAGATAGAGGGTAGTTATAAGCTAAGTATTTAAGCGATAATTTTAGTCAATAGCGTCAAAAGAGGCAAAAGAGGCAAAAGAGGCAAAAAATGAGCAAAAGCATAATTGATTATCTCAAGGAAGTGCCAGATCCACGCGGAGCGCAAGGGAGCCGAGACGATTTATGGCAAATCCTGCTAATTATCATCATGGGAATTATGAGTGGACACACAACCTACCGAGAATTAGAGAGATTTGTGGAGAGACATCGGCGCACTCTGATCAAGATACTAGCCCTAAAACAAGGTACAGCACCATCATATTCAACACTGAGACGAATGATGATCGATGTAGACTATGCCAAGCTTAATAGTGCGTTTAATAACTGGGCGCAAGAACAGCCAAGACCAAAAGGAGCCGCCATCGCAGGAGATGGCAAAAGCCTGAGAAATACCGTAAGTAACGCTGACAATAACAAACAAAACTTTATTAGCATGGTATCGCTATTCTCACAGGAACAAGGTGTGGTGGTAGCAACCGCAATCATGGAGAATAAAAAAGAAAGTGAAATCTGTGTGATCCAACAATTGCTAACCCAGCTTAACTTGGAAAATCATGTATTCACAATGGATGCTTTACATTGTCAAAGTAAAAAAAAATCAACCAAAACTGCAAGAAGTAATTAGAGTCCAGACAGAGGAAAAAACAGCAATTCAAGTCAAGGTTGAGGAAGATCGATCAAAAGGACGCAAAGTTCAGAGATTAGTGGAAGTATTTGCTCCACCCGAAGACCTTGATTCTAGTTGGAAAGGTGTAGAGTCGGTAATCAGGGTAACTCGATCAGGTGAACGCGGTGGTCTTTGCTCATTTAGAACCTCTCTTACCCTTTCTTGAAACAGCCCTGCGACAAAGTCGGGGAAGCAGTTTATAAAAAAAAGAACACGCTTTGCGTGTTCTTTTTTTTATAAACTGCTTGAGCCAAGATATTTACCGATCGCTGGTGAATAGATTTCATAAAGCATCGTGATCGGCTCGCCACCATGCCACAGCAAATAATGTCTAGCCCAATAGGTTTCAGTTTCAGGATAGCCGAAGGCTTCTGAAAGTCTCGGACAAACCCCCTTATAAATCCCCTTCAGATCGCGATAAAGCTCAGTATATTTTTGATTGAGGCTCACCCAGATCGGTAAGGATGGATCATTTAAATATTTTTGCATCGCTGCCTCTGACCACCAAGATGTGGCATGGGAAAAGATTTCTCCCGTTTTCTGCGATCGCAAAAAGATTTGGCGGCGAATGCGTGGGGCGGCAATCAAGGAAATATCCGATGGTGCATGATCATTATCAGCGCCAATGTTGGTCATCGCCAGCACATCGACCGAAATATCAGATTGGGTCAATAATTGTAAATGCCTCGTTGGTGCGCCGTCGCCCATTAAAAACATTTGCCAAGTTGGTGACAAAAGATTAAAGGGCAAGCCTTTACGAATATCTTCTTCACTGCCCTGCCACATTGGTTCTTCGATGCAATTCCAAGCAGCAATATTGCTATGGATAATGTTCTGAAAAGTGGGAATTTGGATGTTTTGATCTGAAGTAAGGGTCATACAGAATTTCTCTTAACAATCCGTAACATACTATTTATTCTAGTCCAAAAAACAGGAAACTTTGGCGCACGCGAAGCGTGCGCCAAAGTTTTTTATATAAGATGGGTGGCGCTTTGTGCCGCCCATCTATGCCTAAGACATTCTCAATAATCTAATTTGGGCAATGATGAAAATAGCGGGAATGATCCGCCCGTAATTAGTTGCGATCGCTCGCCAACCTAGATCGGCAAAAAACAAACCCCACAGCGCAGGTGTAATTACGGAAAATACAGTCCGCGCCGCCGTATATTGGGTTGCCGCAACTGCCATTCCTCTCTTTGCCAAATAGGTGGAAACATAGGCATTTAAGCGCGTCGCGATCGCAGTACCACCCGCTTTCAAAACTTCATAGCCCACTTGATAGGAAGCAAAATGCCATGCCATTTGTCGGGCGATCGCATTTAAGACTGCCGAGCGCAGGACAGTACTCACGGCGATCGCGCTACCACCCTTGACCAGTAAACTCAGGGGATTACGCTGAGCATCGAGGGGTAAAGCCCTGTGCAGATCAGACTCAGTAATCGCCGTTTGCATCGAATCATCAATAATTGAACGCTCTTGCGGTGACAGCTTTTTCCATGAACTATTGATCAAGTTCAGAAATAACTCAGACTCGATATCTTCAACGCTTTGGTTTTTAGAATATTTAATATTGAGATGCTGACAAACACGTTCGAGGACTTCGCGATAACTAACATCCCCAGTTTTGCGACGTAACACCGTCAAACCATCGGCAGCTAAAAATTTGAAACGCTTGGCGATCGCCTCAATCAATTCCTCGCGATCCCAGCTTTGTAATTCCTGAACGGGTGGAGTCACCACATAATCAAGGGGGTTGAACTTGCGCCGAAACAATATATCTGCAATTTGATGTAACTCTGCATCAGTTGCCAATACTAGAACATTGCTTAATTCATCCATAGCCCTATCCAGTGATTTTTAACGAACAGTATCTCAAGCTCTCAAGCTTTCTTCAGCTTAAAAGATTCTAGTACCAATTAATCAAAAAGATTGATTTTTATTTGATCGCGCTAGTAGTCCATGCTTAGGCGCAAAAATCATGGCTACCAGAAATAATAGGGTTTGCAGTACAACGATACATCCACCCGTTGAGCCATCAATGTGATAGCTGATATAGGTTCCCATCACACTGGAAAACATGCCCGAAGCCATCGCAATTAAAACCATGTGATCAAAGCGATCGCTTAATAAATAAGCAGTTGCCCCTGGGGTAATTAACATGGCCACCACGAGGATAATCCCAACAGTTTGCAATCCTGCGACCGCCGTGAGCGACAACAACGACAACAACACATAATATAAAAATGTCGTATTCAAACCGATAGAACGGGCATGGGTGGCATCAAAACAAAATAGAATCAAATCTTTCCGCAAAATTGCCAAAGTTATTAAGGTAATGGCGCTGATGATCACGGTTTGGAGAATATCACTATCGGCGATTCCTAAAACATTGCCAAAGAGAATATGACCTAAATCAACGGTACTTTTGATTTTAGAAACTAGGACGATGCCCAAGGCAAATAATCCCGTAAATACTAAGCCAATCACCGTATCTTCTTTGATGCGCGTATTCGCTTTAATGAATCCGATCGCAATTACTGACCCAACGCCAAAGACAAAAGCACCAATCGCAAAGGGAATATTCATCACATAGGCAAGTACTACCCCTGGTAGCACCGCATGGGAAACTGCATCTCCCATTAAAGCCCATCCTTTGAGAATCATGAAGCAAGACAGAGCCGAACAGACAATACCGACGATCGCGCTAACCCAGATCGCCTTGACCATAAACCCATATTGCAAGGGTGTTGTAAACCACTGAATAAAATCCATCATGCAATTCCTAAAATATATTTCTTGAAAACTGATACGCGGAAAGTTCTAAGACCCTCACCCCTAGCCCCTCTCCCAAAAGGGGAGAGGGGAACAAGAAATAGTCTTACTCCCCTTCTCCCTTGATGGGAGAGGGGGCTGGGGGGTGAGGGTTCCACACAACATCCTGACAGCAGAGAGAAGGGAATACTTCATGCAAACTTAACCGAACCGCCAAAGGTACGGAAAATATTTTCTTCAGTAAATACTTCCGAAGTCTCACCATAAGCAAGAATCGTGCGATTGATTAATACCACTTGATCGCAAAATGTATTGATAGATTCCAGATCATGGGTGGAAACTAACACGGTATAACCTGCATCGCGCAACTCCATCAACAGATTAATCATCATCTTCTCCGTCTTCACATCCACACCCGCAAAGGGTTCATCGAGTAGTAATACTTTGCCCTGCTGCGCCAAAGCCCTCGCAAAAAAAGCTCTCTTCTTTTGACCGCCCGACAACTCACCAATTTGGCGATCGCGCATTTCCCACATTTCGACACGCTCTAAACTCTCGCGTACCGCTTGTTTATCAAGCGATCGGGGAATCCTCAAAAAGTTCATATAGCCGTAGCGTCCCATCATCACCACGTCATAGACACTCACAGGGAAATTCCAATCTACTTCTTCCGTTTGAGGGACATAGGAAACGAGACTCTTTTTCTGGACAATCCGAATTGGTAAACCATTAATCAGAACCCTACCATTTACAGGTTTCACAAATCCCATTACCGACTTGAATAGAGTTGATTTTCCTGCTCCATTCATGCCCACTAGTCCACAAATTGTGCCTGCCTTCAGTTGTAAATTGGCACTATGTAGAGCAACCTTGCCATGATAGGCAACTGTAACGTTCTCAATATCAATACTGATGGTTTCCATAACTATCTCGAAGGGTGATTTTAAAAGTTTTTCTAAAAGTTTTTCTAATATCTTTCTAATATATTGTTGAGGGAGCGAAGCTCTCTCAACAATATATTTATGGTGGATTTAAGCCTTTGATTAAAGTATTGGCGTTATATTCCAATAGCTGTAGATAAGTCGGAGTCGGTCCGTCGGGCGGAGATAGAGAATCCACATAAAACACTCCTCCATACTTTGCGCCAGTTTCCTTAACTACCTGAAGTTGTGCTTCATTTCTGACAGTACTCTCACAAAATACGGTGGGAATGCGTTGAGATTTGACCATCTCGATTACTCTCTGCACTTGTTTAGGAGTAGCTTGCTGTTCCGCATTCACCGACCAAATATAAACCTCCTTTAAACCATAGTCACGGGCAAAATAAGCAAAGGCTCCTTCACAACTGACGATGTAGCGTTTGTCAGGGGGAATGTCGGCGATCGCCTGTTTCAGTTTGGCATCGATCGCCTGAATTTTTTGGCTATAGATTTTCGCATTCGCGTTATAAACTGCCGCATTAGCGGGATCGACCTCCCCTAGAGCCTTGCGAATATTGTCTACATAGATCAAAGCATTTTGGGGCGACATCCAAGCATGGGGATTTGGTTTACCTTGATAGGCATCTTCCGTAATATTGATGGGCTGAATTCCTTCGCTTAAAGTCAATCGCTTTACTTTGGGAATACTGTTATAAAATCTCTCTGCCCAACGCTCCAAATTCAAACCATTGTCCAAAATCAGATCAACACCTTGCCCTCTCTGAAGATCGCTAGGTGTGGGTTCATATCCATGAATTTCCGCCCCTCGCTTCGTGATCGATTCAACGATCGCTTTATCCCCCGCCACATTTTGCGCCATATCCGCCAGCACCGTAAATGTGGTTAAAACAACTTTTTTGCCCTGAGGATTTTGGCGATTGGATACATTAGCGCGATCGCCAACTTCTCCCTGTCGAGGTTGATTTGAGTTAACACATCCACTCAATGCGATCGCGCTCGTAAAACTGGACAGAATAATTAAATATTTAAAAGATTTGGTTAGGTCAAAAAACTTTTGATTAAAGCTGAATTTATATTGCATGATTATTTTCATAATCGTTTCACTTTTTTAAATATAGCATAAAAACAGAGAAAATGAAACGATTATGAAAAGCATAACCAAACTTCAAACCTAGAATTAGTAAGCCGTCCGCTACGCGGACGGCTTACTAATTCATAACTAAAAACAAGATGTGGAGCAACGCTCCACATCTTGTTAAGGTAAACTTAATCTCGTAACGATACGGTCGCCATACATGGATGCAGCATTCACGCCTCAAGAAATTTTGCGCCGTTATGCCAAAGGCGATCGCGACTTTAGTGGCATGAATCTCAATGGCATCAAACTTAATGGCGCAAACCTAAGTCGGACTGATTGGCTAGATGTTAATTTTTCTAAAGCCTATCTGAATAGCGCCGTATTCACCTTTGCTTGTCTCACTCGCGCTAATCTACGCGGAGCCGTGATGATGGGCGCACATCTTTGTGGGGCAAATCTTAATCAAGCCAGCATGAGCAACGTCAATCTCTCCAACGCCGATTTACATGGCGCAAGTCTGCAAGGGGCGACTCTGTTTGGGGCAAATCTGAGCCTCGCCAATTTGATGGATGCGAACCTGATCGAAGCTGATATGCGAACGGTTAACTTAAATGGAGCTAGTCTGGCGGGAGCCTGTATGCGTGGGGCAAACCTCAGGCAGGAGAGGGCTGTAGGCGATCAACATGACATTGATCCTAGCCGAAAAAAGCGCAGTATTGCTACTCTCAATGGCGCAAATCTATCGGGTGCGGACTTACGCGGGGCAAATCTATCGGGTGCGGATTTGCATAAAGCGGATCTGCGTGGGGCAAATCTTCAGGAAGCGACTCTCAGTGGTGCAAATCTCAGTGAAGCAAGACTGAACAATGCCAATATGCAGGGGGTATTTCTGAGTGAAGCAAATCTCAGTAATGCAACGCTATCGGGCGCGATTTTAAATAATGCCAAATTGGAACGAGCCATCCTGATTGATGCAGATTTTAATGGAGTATCCCTGCGAAGTGCGATCATGGCGGATGTGAAAGCAAGTCGAGTACAAATGCAGGGAGCCAATTTGACCGATGCAAAGTTTTCTCGCGCAGATCTTAGTCGTGCAGATCTCAGTCATGCGATTATGCTGCGAACTAATTTGATCGAAGCTTATTTAGCAAGGACAAATCTCACTAATGCCGATTTAACCGATGCAATTCTCAATCGGGCTGAATTAAGTAGCGCCAATCTTATCGGCGCAATTCTCAAAGGAGCAACGCTTCCCGATGGCAAAGTTCATAAATAGAAACAAAAGGCAGCGCGTTGCGCTACCTCTGGTTTATAGCTTAGGGCAAGCAGAACTAGTTTGGCTTGCAGTTGGACATTGGTATTCTAAACATGGCTGGGTATAGGCTGGGTCTAGGGCGATCGCCGTGGGCTTTTGACCAAAAATCATCTTGCAACTGAGATCCTCAAAATTAGGGGTCATCGTCAGGGGAATCCCAAACTTTTCGTTAAAAAAGTCTTGCGTAGGCACTTTGCACATATTCACACACATCCCAACGCAACCACTGTCTACGAGATAGCGGCATTTTTTGATATTGACAGCCGAAAGTTGCGATCGCACGGTTCCATCTCCCAAATCTATCTCTGCTTCAGCTACTTCACAAGGACCCACCAACCACTCAAACAACTGCGCCGCAAACCACGCATTAAGCACACAAACTAGTTTGGTAGGAGCAACAAAAGTGCGGATTGCCCAAAGTGCTGGCGCAGGAACGAGGGATTGCAGGACTTGAGCCACAATTATTTGCTGCTCTTGGGCATTGCGCCCCTGCATAATTTGTTTCGACAAATCCACAAACCCATCGTAGCCATCAAGTTTGGTATCTTTCCCCAAAGCCTCTGACATTTTGAGAGAAAACAACCAGATAAATAAGCGATCGATAAAATTGTCGTTGTATTCATCTTTAGCAATATTTTGTAAGGCTCTAGGCTGCATATTTTCTGTTAAATCTTGAATTGTAAGACGACATATTAAAAGCTGATAAACAGACTGGGATCAACATGGAAAAACTTGCCAAGTGCTTTAGCTTGACTTTTGCTGATAGCTCTTTTGCCATTAACAACTTCAGAAACTACTCCACGAGAGCCAATTATCCCCACAAGGTCAGTTTGTCTTATTTCTCTTTCTTCCATCAAGTGTAACAGAATAGAATGAGGTGTTGAAGATGCTAACTGATAATGTTCATCTTCAAATGTCTCAATTAGAGAAACTAGAAGACGCAATATCTGTTCTTTCTCTGGAGAAAGATTTTGTTCAGACAGTAGACTTTCAACAATACTTAAAGCACGATCATTTTCTGCTTCAGTAGTGATAATTCGTGGTTGAATATCTGCTAATAATGCTCCATATTCTAACTTATTTAAAGTAAGGGGCATTTCCCCAACTTCCTGAATCATATTCAGTATGGGGGAGGACATATTTAACGTAAATATCCTGTGTTTTACAGGAAATACTCACTATCAAGCGATATTTATTTCCTTTGATGTTAAAAATGGTGAAATCACAACAGCATCGGCAGAGGGATAAACGGATTTAACATCGTTAAGTATGTTGCCATTTTGCTTTGCGAACAATTCGATACCAATCATCTAAAGCAACTCTGGAGTCACCATAGCGCTGACTAAATTCAAGCAACGCTTTTCTCAAAATAACGTGCATTCTATCTTAATCTTGTGGTTCATTAGGATTACCTTGATTGCTAATTGGTATTGAATTGGTATTGAATTTAGGTTACGCAATCTATGGTTATTATGCTCTCAATATGAGAACAAGTCAAGTAGGGGCATAGCATTCCCACAAAAATTTTCCTTTCTACTTTTTCCTTGGCAACCCGATCGCCTGCCTAAAAACCTTGTAAAATATTGTGAATCTGCTCGATTAGGGTAAATTATGATTACGTTTGAAAGTGCGCTTGATGCGGTTAGTCAGTTGTCAATCGATCAGCAGGAAATGTTAATTGATATTCTTAAGAAACGGAATGCTGAGGTGAGAAGGCGGCAAATTCTAGAAGAATGTCGTGAGGGTTTGGCTGAGTGTCGCTCTGGAGTTTTAAAGACTCAGACTGCGGAGGAAGCGATCGCTGATTTGCGTAATTATTTGGATAGTTCTGAGGATGCATGAAAAATCCTGTAAAATATAGTTAGTTCGTCCTTACCTGAAACTATGAGTATTACCGCAACAATTTATCCTTATATTACCGCTAGTTCTGATATTGCGGATGGTGCGCCAATTATTGAGGGTACGAGGGTAACGGTGCGGCGGATTGCTGGATATTATCAGATGGGGATGAATGTGGATGAAATTTTAAGTGTGCTTTCCCATTTACGACCTTCTCAAGTACATTCAGCACTTGCCTATTATTTTGATCATCAGGAAGAAGTTGAGAAGGATTTGGAAGAGTCTTCTAATATCGAGTATTGGAAGAGTCAAGCGTTAGTTCATCCTAAAGCGGGTCGTTAAAGATGGCTAAGGTGAAGTTATTGCTAGATGAAGATGTGCAGCTTGACTTGGCTTTGGCTTTACGCAAGCGAGGTTATGAAGCTATTCATGTGCAGGAGTTAGGTAGAAAGGGAAGAAGCGATCGCGAACAGATTGAGTATGCAGTCGAGCAGAGTGTTTGTATGTTTACTTTCAATGTGAAAGATTTTGTGTTGCTGCACAATAACTATGTGATTTCGGAAAAGGAACATTTTGGAATTATTGTGTCGCCGCAGTTGCCGATTGGTGAAGCTTTACGAAGGTTGTTAGCTTTGCTGCAAAGAAGTTCCTATGAATCGATAAAAAATGTGTTGGAATTTCTATGAATAATATTTAGAGTAAATTGCAATCTAAAAAACTGTTTTTTCCTTTTTCCTTTTTAATTTTTCCCTATGAATAATGCAGAGTTATTGGCAATAATCGAACAGGTGGCAAAAAAGAAGGTAACAGTTCTTAATTTGTCAGGGAAAAACATTAAAACAATTCCACCAGAGATTGCGAATTTAGTTGATCTAAAAGTGCTTGACTTCTCTAATAACCAAATCACGCTGATTCCTGACGAGATCGCCAAACTTACTAACCTCGAACTGCTTTCTTTTTATGACAACCAGATAAAGATCATCCCCGATGCGATCACCGAACTTTTTAATCTCCAAACACTTGATCTTAATGGCAATCAAATCAGCATTGTTCCTGATACGATCACCCAACTCTACAAACTCGAAACACTTGATCTTGAGAGCAATCAAATCAGTATTATCCCTAAAGCGATTGCCCAACTTACCAATCTCCACTCGCTTAACCTCAGAAACAATCGAATCAGTGACATCCCAGATGCGTTGAGTCAATTACCTAAACTTAAAATGATGGGTTTGGAGGATAATCTTTTACAAATTCCTCTGGAGATTATGAAAGATTATGAAAATCCTAAAGCGATTTTTGATTTTTGGTTAGAGCGAGAGCGACAGCCGCTTAATGAAGCGAAGGTGATTTTAGTTGGACAGGGAACAGTGGGCAAAACCTCATTGGTGAAGCGGCTTTTGGACAATCAATTTGATAGTGAAGAAGCCAAAACCGATGGGATTCGGATTCGGGATTGGCAATTGCAGACGAGGGGCGAACAAGTCAAACTGCGGGTTTGGGACTTTGGCGGACAGGAAATCATGCACGCCACCCATCAATTCTTTTTGACCGAGCGCAGCCTCTATCTATTGGTGATGAATAACCGCGAAGACGAACTCGCCAATCGTCTCGAATATTGGCTAAAACTGATCGAAACCCTCGGCAACAGCGCCCCCGTGATCATTGTTGGTAATAAAGTCGATGAACATCCCCTCGACCTTGACGAACGCGGCTTAAGACATAAATATCCCAACATCAAAGCCTTTATCGGTACATCCTGCGCCAAGGGAATTGGCATCTCTGACTTGCAACAAAAAATTAAAGAAGTGATCGCTGTGGATATGCCCCATGTCTTTGATCCGATTCCTGTGAAATGGCTAGATGTTAAAAACAAACTAGAGCGAGACGATCGCGACTACATCAGCTATCAGGAATACGAACAGAAATGTATCGACTCAGGCATCACTAGGGATTCATCGCGCAAAACCCTTGTGAAACTGCTCCATGAACTAGGGATTATTCTCAACTTTTCAAGCGATCGCCGCCTCAAGGATACCAACGTTCTCAATCCCGAATGGGTGACATTGGGAGCCTATAGAATTATTAACGATAATCTGCTAATGACCCAGCACAAAGGCGTTTTGACATGGCAGGAATGCGATCGCATCTTTCAGCTCAAATCGCGCAAAGACAGCAATGATTACGGTACTAACAAAGCCAAGAAATTCATTCTCGACATGATGGAAAAGTTTGAGCTATGTTTCCCAATGGAAAATTCTCGCGATCGAGATTATCCAGACTATCTCATTCCCGACCTCCTGCCCAAACCAGAACCCCATACCGAAGGTTGGGAAGATGCCCTCAATTTTGAATATCATTACGAAAAAATCTTACCCAGCAGTGTGATCTCCCGCTTCATCGTCAAGACCCACCGCCAAATTGCGCGTCTCCCTCAGCCCACCTACTGGCGCACAGGGGTAATCCTCGCCTCACAGGATGGCAATCGCGCCTATGTCAAAGCCGATCTCGAAGATGCCAAAATCTTGATCCGCATCGCTGGCAATCAAGCCACCCGCCGCAGTTTTCTCACCTTCATCCGCGAAACCTTCGCCGATATCCACGACTGCCCCAGACTAACTCCCGATCAGCGCATTTCTCTCCCCGACAATCCCCAAGTCACCGTCAGCTATAAACATCTCCTCGATTTAGAGCGTCGCGGCAAAACCGAATATTCTGACAGCGATCGCGATTACAATATTCGCGAGTTACTTGATGGGATCAGTAATATTGAAGATAGGCGATCGCGCCAAAATCATGATAAACATGAACATAATTATGATCGCTTTCCCCAGAATCTCACGGTTAATGTTATCAACAATCCACAACCGCCAATCATAACCATGACGCAAGAACCAGATCCCAATCCCAAACCAGCGATCGCAACTAAACCAAGTCTTTGGTCAACGGGCGGATTTTTTCTATTGGCGATCGTCGTAATTACGGCAATGGCGGCGATTATTAGTGCCTATGTACCTTGGTATATCATTCCCATAGTATTTATATTTGGCATTTTAGGCGTGGGGGTAATTGGCGCTTTTATCCTTCGATACAATGGCGAACTAAGCGAACCTAACTTTGTAAAGCTGATGATCGAAACCTATAAACGCATTCCTCTATTGATTCAAGGCAGATCACCCAATACAGGCGTAGGGTCAGAGCATTCTCGCAAAAATCCATAATTTGCAGATTCGCTTAATTGGGGAATACTCTGCCCACAACCTCACAACGCAGTCCCAATTTATCGGTGAAAGCAAAGAGGGTAGAGCATTTGCGAATTGAGATTTTAGTAGAGAGTTTGGAGATTGTGACGCAAATGCTCTACCCCTACCAATATTTTTATTCTGTGCCTACCTGTAAATTATTGCTAAACTTTAAAAGTTGCCATTGTTTACGTTATTTCTTAGCCCATGCCCTTTTCCTCCGTCATCCGTTCATTAATCCGATCGCCTCTCACCGATGAACTAGAAAGTAAACTGGTGCGATCGCACCATCTCACTCTTTCAGGACTATCGCGGGTTGGCAAAGGGCTAGTTAGCTCCATCCTCAGCCAAAAAGAAGAAAAGCTGATGCTAGTGATTACCTCCACGATTGAGGAGGCAGGACGCTGGGCGGTGCAGCTAGAAACGATGGGCTGGGCTACGGTGCATTACTACCCCAACTCCGATATGCTGCCCTATGAGCCATATCAGCCAGAGTCAGAGGTGATCTGGGGACAGATGCAGGTATTGGCGGATTTAGCGGATTGGCAAGCTCAGGAAGGGGAACAGAAAAAAATGGCGATCGTGGCAACCGATCGCGCATTACAAAAGCATTTACCTAGTCCACAAGAATTTAATGACTATTGCCTCCAACTAGAAGTTGGTTGCGAGATTAAGCTGCGGGATTTGGCGGAAAATCTAACCCTGATGGGTTACGAAAATGCTTCTACGGTTGAAAGTGAGGGGCAATGGGCAAGGCGTGGCGATATTATCGATATTTTCCCTGTGTCTAGTGAAATGCCTGTGCGGATTGATTGGTTCGGCGATGAGATTGAGAGGATTCGCGAATTCGAGCCGACAACACAGCGAGCCTTAGATAGCATTCCTTCTGTTTTCCTGCCCCCCATTAGTTACGGGCATATTTTAGGGGGTTTAGAATTTCCCGATCAAGATGCTGACGATGAATTTAGCACCAAAGGATTTGCAGTTCATCCACTTTCTAGCGCCTCTATCCTTGATTACTTGCCTAATCCAGAACAATGTTTGGTAGTAATCGATGAGCTAGAACAATGTCAAGCCCATTGCGATCGCTGGTACGAGTCCGCCGAAGAACTTTTCCCCTCTTTCTTGCCCCCCTCTCCCAGAGGGAGAGGGGCTGGGGGTGAGGGCAAACTCCATCGCTCCTTTGCGGAATGTTTAGCAGAAATCAATAGATTCGATCGCCTCGATCTCTTTGAACTTGCCGAAGAAAATCGTGGCGTGAATATGTCTAGTCGTTCAGTTCCTGCAATTCCCCACCAATTTGGGAAGCTTGCCCAAACCATCCGCGACTATCGCGAACAGAAGTACAAAATTATTCTCATTTCCGCGCAACCTTCGCGCACCGTGGCTCTGTTGCAAGAGCATGACTGCCAAGCCCAATTCATTCCCAATGTTCGCGATTTTCCTGCGATCGACAAAACCCATAATCTGCGAATGGCCGTAGCTTTGAAATATTCAGGCATCGCTGAAATTCAAGGCTTTGTATTGCCGACTTATCGTATTGCGGTGATTAGCGATCGCGAGTTTTTTGGACAGCACGCCCTCGGCACACCCAATTATGTCCGTAAGCGCCGCCGCGCCGCCTCGAAACAGGTTGACTTAAATAAGCTTTCTCCTGGGGATTATGTGGTTCACAAAAATCATGGGGTGGGGCAGTTTGTCAAATTGGAGAAGTTGACGGTTAATCGAGAAACTCGCGAATATTTGGTTCTCAAATATGCCGATGGATTATTGCGGGTTGTCGTCGATCAGATGTCGATTTTGTCGCGCTATCGGGGTATGCATGAGGATAAACCCGAACTGCACAAGATGACGGGCAAGGCTTGGACAAACAGCACGGCTAAGGCAAAGAAAGCAATCAAGAAGATCGCTTTTGATTTGTTGGAACTATACGCCAAGCGATCGCAACAATTAGGATATTCTTTTCCGCCCGATAATCCTTGGCAACAGGAAATGGAAGATTCTTTTCCCTATCAAGCCACACCTGATCAGTTAAAGGCAACGCAGGATGTGAAGCAGGATATGGAAAGTGCGCGTCCGATGGATCGCCTTGTGTGCGGTGATGTCGGCTTTGGCAAAACGGAAGTTGCAATTCGCACAATTTTTAAGGCAGTGACTTCGGGCAAACAGGCGGCGCTCCTCGTTCCCACGACGATCCTCGCGCAGCAGCACTACCACAGTTTGCAAGAACGCTATGCCGCCTATCCCGTCAATATTGCCCTACTCAATCGCTTCAAAAGCACTTCCGAAAAGAAAGAAATTGTCCGCAAACTGAAAACGGGTGAATTGGATATTGTGGTTGGTACACATCAACTGTTATCCAAGGATGTGGGTTTTAAGGATTTGGGGTTACTCGTCATCGATGAAGAGCAACGCTTTGGGGTGGCGCAAAAAGAGAAAATTAAAACCATGAAAACAGAAGTGGATGTGCTGACCCTCTCGGCTACACCAATTCCGAGAACCCTCTATATGGCGATGTCTGGGGTGCGTGAGATGAGTCTGATTACGACACCACCACCATCGCGGCGATCGATTATGACCCATTTATCGCGTTACAATTCTGAATTAGTTCGCGCTGCCATTCGTCAAGAACTCGATCGCGGTGGGCAGATTTTCTATGTGGTGTCGCGCATTGATGATATCGAAGAAGTTTCGGCGAAAGTCCATGAAATGATTCCCTCGGTCCGCATGGCGATCGCCCATGGACAAATGCCCGAATCAGATCTAGAGACGACGATGCTCAGCTTCAGCAGTGGCGAATCTGACATGATGATCTGTACTACGATCATCGAATCAGGCTTAGACATTCCGCGTGTGAATACGATCATCATTGAAGATGCTCAGAGATTCGGACTTTCTCAACTCTATCAATTGCGAGGTCGCGTTGGTCGGGCTGGTATCCAAGCCCACGCATGGCTGTTTTATCAAGAAAAAGGCGAACTCACCGATGTGGCGCGGAAACGCCTCAAAGCGATTCAAGAATTTACCCATCTCGGCTCAGGCTATCAGTTAGCGATGCGTGATATGGAAATTAGAGGTATTGGTAATATCCTCGGTGCGGAACAGTCGGGGCAAATTAACACGATCGGCTTTGATCTGTATATGGAAATGCTGCAAGAAGCGATCGCCGAAATACGCGGCTCCGAAATTCCTGAAGTCGATGATACCCAAGTCGATCTACCGATTACCGCCTTTATCCCTGCGGAATATATTCCCGATGGCGATCGCAAGATGAGCGCCTACCGAGCCGTCTCTGCGGTGACATCTCGCCGTGAACTGACTCAAATCATCGAAGAATGGAATGATTGCTATGGTAAAGTTCCAGTGCCAGCGATGCAATTGATTAAAGTGATGGAATTAAAACTTCTGGCTAAACGCATCGGCTTCTCACGCATCAAACCCGAAGGCAAACAGCACGTTGTCCTCGAATCGAAAATGGAAGAACCTGCATGGAAGTTGCTCCATGAACATCTCCCTAGTCATTTGCGATCGCGCTTTGTCTATAGCAAAGGCAATGTCACCGTCAGAGGTATCGGCACTCTTTCCCACGATAAGCAGCTTGATAGTTTGATTGAATGGCTAGATGCCATGCACCAAGCTAAAGCTGTCGCTTAATTTAGAATAGGTGGCACGAAGTGCCACCTATTCTAATTAGGACTTACGCAAAATCCAAATCGCCCTCATCCCCCAAACCCTTCTCCCGTTCTGGGAGAAGGGGAGTAAGAGATTTTTCTTGTTCCCCTCTCCCTTTTTGGGAGAGGGGCTAGGGGTGAGGGTCTTAGCAACTTTTGCGTAAGTCCTACTAATCTCAAAAAATAGTAATTTAAAAAAACATGATTTCTAATCAAATTGCTTTAGTTTGGCATCGGCGCGATTTGCGAATTGATGATCATCCTGCCCTAAGTCAGGCGATCGCCCAAGTTGGCGATCGCGGCAAGGTGCTAGGGGTATTTATCTTTGATCCCGATATTCTTGATGATGGTGTCACCGAAGGCAGCAAAGTTGACTTTATGCTCGGTTGTCTCAAGGAATTACAAGCCAACTATCGGCGATTAGGTAGTGATTTATTGTTTATGTATGGTCAGCCTGTTAATTCCCTTTGTGAATTAGCAAAATCTATTCAGGCAACCCATGTATTTTTTAATCAGGATGTTGAACCCTTTGCGATTAAACGCGATCGCGCCGCCATGCAATCTTTGCAAGAACTAGGCTTACAGGTTAAAAGTTTTGTCGATATTGGGCTAATCGCTCCTGACGCGATCGCCACTCAAGCAGGAGAACCCTATAAGGTTTACACTCCATTTTGGCGCAATTGGCAAAGCAAACCAAAGCCGCAACCCTTTGATGCACCCCAAAAATTAACGGGTTTATCGAGCTATGAGAATTTGCCGATAATTCCTTTGCCGAGTCTCCGCGAACTTAAATTTATTAATGATATTAAGTTACCAAAGGCTGGAGAAGCCGCCGCTTTAGAACTATTAACTCAATTTTGTGATGGTAATGGAATTTTACGCTATCAAACAGAACGGGATTTTCCTGCCCATGCGGGTACATCAACCCTGAGTCCACATCTGCGCTTCGGTACGGTGGGCATCAGGCGGGTTTGGGAGGCAGCGATCGCCTCTGAGCAACTTGTGCGGAGTGAAGAAGAAGCAACGGGAATCACCACATGGAAACAGGAACTAGCATGGCGCGAATTCTATCAACATGTTCTCTTTTACTTTCCTGAATTAGAAACAGGAGCCTATCGTTCCCAAATGCGGGATTTCCCTTGGGAAGATGATCAGCAAAAATTTGAGACATGGTGTGAGGGGCGCACGGGCTATCCGATTGTCGATGCCGCGATGCGACAACTCAATCAAACGGGATGGATGCATAATCGCTGTCGCATGATCGTCGCAAGTTTCTTAACTAAGGATTTGATCATTAATTGGCAATGGGGTGAGCGCTATTTTATGCAGAAGTTACTCGATGGTGATCTCGCAGCAAATAATGGTGGTTGGCAATGGAGCGCCTCTAGTGGCATGGACCCCAAACCTTTACGGATTTTTAACCCTGCGTCACAGGCGCGTAAATACGACCCTGAAGGAGAATATATTTTGCGCTGGTTGCCTGAGTTGCAGGGGCTGACCACCGCCGAACTTCTGAGTGGCAATATTCCACCGCACCAGTGTAAACGCCGCGATTATCCTTTGCCTATAGTCGATCACCAGTTCCAACAGCAAAAATTTAAAAGTCTCTATAAAGATTGCAAAATTTAGGCTTACAGCGCTTTGCACTTAATTCAAAAGCTTAAGGTGGTGCAACGCGCACCTTAAGCTTTTATTTCTTGGAAGCTTGTAACTCGTTGATTTGGATATTTTGGGTGCGGATGCGGCGCGATAGTAACCGAATAATATTTACGGCAATATCAGGGGTTTCATCGATCGCCTCATAGAGTTGTTGCTGAGTCAGCACCAGACAATCACAGCTAGTAATCGCCGTCACCGAAGCCGATCGCGGTTCTGCGTCAAAGAGCGACATTTCCCCAAAACAACTGCCTTTATCTAAAATTGCCAAATCCTTATCCTCTAAATGCACCCGCACCTTTCCCGCCACCACAATATATAGCGATCGCCCCTCTTGACCTTGCGCGAAAATCATTCTGCTCGATGGATAGGACACCTCATTCATAATTGAAGCTAGACGCACCAAAAAGTCGTCCCGTAACTCCTTAAAGATCGGAACACCTCTTACCAATAACAAACGATCAATACTGGTTAGCATTGGTTACAACTCCCCATGACCCTTTGATTTGCCGATCATTCTCGTTCTTATCTCGGTATCTATATCGGTTCTTACTTGGGAATTATCACTTAGATTTAGGGTGTTTCTGTCATTATTTTCAAAATAATAGGCGATCGCCCTTGCCTGAGCCAATACTAAAGAATCACGATCCTTTAATAAACGCGGCAAAATTCTGATTAGCGATCGCGGTGAGGCAACTTGCAAATAAGAAATCACTGACTCCCTGACAAATCCTGTGGGGTATTCTAAGCATTTCAGCATTGATTCGGCTGACAAACTCCAAAACTGAGTCCGTGCCACATGAAAGCAGCAAGCCAAAGTCCAATCCGATAAACAATGGCGCAACTCTACAATCTGTTGCAGTCTTTTAACGGGAGCGAGGGGTCTGTAGGGGTGAATGGTGGCGAGGACAGTCAGTTTATCGGGGATGGAGCGATTATCGACGACGGACAATAAAATTTGTTTAACACTTAAATCAACGGTATTGTCCAAAATCTCCATCCCGCGAGCAAGACTACTTTTCGAGCCAGATAAAATATTAAAAGCGGCCGCCTGAATCGCCGATGCCGAGTATAACAATTTCATCAATAGAAAAATGCGTTCTAAGCTATCGCTCGCCTCATTTCGCAAAGACTCTAGCAATAGTTCCACTTCCGCATTCAAAATAGGCGTTAGACTCATATCTTCTACACCCGCCCATGCTTCAGTCATGATCCCTAATTCTTGAACTACCATTTTTTCGATGCCGCTACGTCCGATCAATTCTAAAACAGCCTCAATCCCATGTTCTTGCGGTATCCGAATTAAAGTTCGTAAAATTTGCCGCCGATGTTTGCCCCAAGATTTAAATAAATTATTGGCAAGAACTGAAATTGAAGTTTGGCTTCTAATTTCCCCTAAAATATCCCATGCTTGGATGCGAACATGATCGGGGCTGCGATCGCTATAGACAAACTCTAGCAATGGATTAATCGCATCATCACCAAGGGTAATTAATGCTTCATGGGCAGCTTTGCGGGTCACTTTATAATGCAACCCCCGCACAAGCGACGGGAAATATTCACTAGTACGGGTAGCGGCGATCGCCTTAAGCAAAGCACAACGCACCTCTATCGAAGGATCTTGTAATAATTGCGGCACATAAAAACGCAAAGACTGCATAAAAGCCGCTTCCGCCAAAGCCCGACAGCCTAATACTCGTTCAGGCTGTGAGGAACTAGTGATCATATGCCGCAAAGTATTAGTTGCTTCAGCCACCTGTGACGAAGCCCCCAAACGCATCATCAGCGCCACCGCCGTACCCCGAATAATCGGGTTTTGCTCTGGACCTAAATAATGTCTCAGGCTATCAATATCTCGATTTTTTTCATCAGCTAGTAAAACATAGCGCAAACATAAAGCCTGTACCTGTGGTGAAGCATTGGGTGATTGCATCACCTCACTGATATAGGGCAAATACTTCGACTCAGGATTTTCTAGCATAGCCTCAATGCTCTGAGCCTGTAAATCTGGAGTCATCTGTGACAGCATAGGGGCAAGGGACTCACCCACAGCCTGTGGTGCAATTTGGGTCAACAGATCAATACAAATAGATTGCTCGGCTTGGGTTTCGGCTCTTGCCATTGACTCGGCTACAGCGCGGCGCATCTCGCGAGTATCCACTGCCATCAACCCCAACTGTCCTCGCTCAACACTCTGGATTAATAGTTCTAAATATCCGCGTCTCAGCAACCAAATAACTGCCACCCAGACCAAGGCAACCACCACAATTACCGCCGCGAACCAATGGGAAGAAATATCGACACTAACGCCTCTTTTTTTAAAGATTTCGCTGACAATCCAAATTAAAACCCCTGCACCACCCGTTGCCAATGGATCGGCAATCCCTCTGACAAAGGATTGAATTTGACTGCGAAACTGATCGGGGATGGCTTGAAATAGGGTTGGTGCTGTGGCGGCGACAATCGTAAATCGAAATAGTTCATCAAAAAATTTCAGAACCACGAAACCAACTAGCAAACCAAAGGGCGCAAATCCCGCCAATGTTCCCGTGATAATAATCCCCACTGGCGGCATGAGTACTGCAAAAAACACGCCGATACGTTCAATAATACGGCTAGAACCAAAAAGCTGTAGCGCCAGCTTAAAGACACCCATAATGCCGCCAAAAATGCCTAGGAAGCTACCGATCGCCTCTTCAGTTTTGAGATTAATTTCCAGTTGGGTTTGATACTGAAACTCGATCATAAAAAACAAAACTTGGGCAGCAATAAAAAAGCCAAATAGTAACCAGACATATTTGAGCAGATTGCCCTGTAGCGATCGCGTGGCCATGTCTCCATCTTCGGTGACGCTGTAGATGGAATTGGGAAAGGCTTGGCGGTAGCGAGTGCTGAGATAAAACAATAAAGATGCTCCCACTAAGAGCATGAAGCAAGTAGCGAGGGTCATATTGGTGACTCCCACTAAGCTCACAAAAAATGGGTAGGAAAATCCGCCCAAAATCTCGGCAACGATAATGCCTGTACTAATTAAAGGGAATGCACGTTTAATTTCACGAATATTAAATAATTGATTGGCGGCAATGTCGTTATTAATATTACTAAGTACATAAATTCCCTCTACCCATAGCCGAATGCCAAAAACAGCCGCCATGTAGATCAATGATCCCTTTTGGGTTAGCCCCATCCATGCCAAGGGTAATGGCAAAGCTAAGAAACAGGAGATGCCCAGCATCACCCAACGCAAAGGAAAGAGCTTTTGTAACCATGAATAAAAAACGCCAAAAGCTGTCACCACAAAGGCGGTGGCGATATATACCCAAGTAAGATTTTCGGCTTTATAGGCTTCGAGAAATAGGGTAGAGCTAGAATATTCAAGCCATACTGCTCCGATCGATGTTGCACAATAAAATAAAAACATCAAAAACGTGCGTTCAGCCTCGTCGGGACGCAGGTTCACGATTTTTAAAAAGCGGCGCATCGATGAATTAGAGTCGGAAATAGCAGTTGCACTCATAGGTGATGGCGATCGTTTGACGATATGGTACTACAAGAACGCAAATCTGCAATGACAGCTATTTATCCCATCACTTCAATTTCACAAGGAAATCTCAATATTTGGGAAACTTGTCGGCGTAAATATCAATATAAATTTTTAGAGGTGCTGAGCTTACCAGAAGCGGATTTAGATCGCAAAAAAAAGTTGCAGTTAGGTTCAGAGTTTCACTTGTTGATGCAACAACAGCAATTAGGCTTAGATGTATCTGATTTGGCAAGTAGTGATGAGCGATTGCAAACATGGTTAGCAGCTTTTAAGGATCATCCCCCAGTTATGATTGAGGGCGATCGCCTCTGTGAGCATCGCCGCACCTTAGAGATATCTCAGGAGTTTCTGTCGGATCATCATCAAAATAGCGATCACCTTCAAGGATATTTTGTCTTAACTGCAATTTATGACCTGTTAATTTTGGGCGATCGCCAAGCGCAAATCCTCGATTGGAAAACTCACCAAGTGGCGATCGCAAAAGATACGTTAATCGCTAATTGGCAAACGCAACTATATTTATATTTGTTAGCAAAAACGACTAACTATGCACCTGAGCAGCTATCGATGACCTATTGGTTTGCGAATACTGCTGAGTCGGTGGTTATTAATTATTCGCAAACTGATTATGAACGCACTGGCAAAAAGATCCAAGGGATTTTAAGGGAAATTGCTCAGGCTCAGGAATATCCCACATTAAAGGATGTTCATAGCTCTGATTGTAAATATTGTGAGTTTCGCGATCGCTGCGATCGCGGAGAGATGCTCACCAAATTTACAAGCAATAATCTTGAAGATATTCCCGAAATTGCAATTTAAATTTATCGCTTATAATCTCCGCCTGAACCATATTTCCATGCGTCAATCTGACGCTGTAATTGATATTGCTGTTCGGGTAATAAATTGGCGATCGCTGGCTCAATGGTTTGACCAAGCTGATTTAAAAAACTATAGGCTCCTAGATTGAGATAATGCTTGAGCCAATTAGCTAAGGTTCCAATTCCCACCTGTTGAATGATTTTGAGAACCAGCACAGGATCGGCAATGGACATGGCTAACATTGTCTGAGCCAATGGCACAAACTGCACCACGTCTTGCAAAAATGGATAGAGAACCCGATCGCCTAATTTCTCCATTGCCATAAAGGTGACAGCCAGCAAATAATTAATGCGATCGCTTTGAACTTTCTGATTAACGGCAACACTCATCGATTTTTGAAATAGCCAAGTAACCGATAAATTAGGTTGATAGGGTTGCAGCGATCGCAAGTCTTGTTTCGATAGCCAGTCACCATGCAGAGCCGCATTAATCCCATCGGTTAAGCGTGGCAAATGCCGCACCATTGCGCCAAATCCGCCAAAGCTAAGAGGAGATTGCATTCCTGAGCTATCCCCCACCTGTAAAATCCGATCCCAAGGAGTTTGCAAAGGATTTTGTTTGTAGGAAGGGAAAAAGCCAAACAGAACGCGCTCAAACTTTAGTTGATGGAGTTCTATTTCTTGATATTTCGGCAACCAAAAAAGATAGTCTTCCATTAGTTGGGCAAAGTTAGGACGCTGCGGCTCCGCATCCACATAGGTAAACATATAGGTGGTTCTGCCATCTTTGGCGGGAAATGCTTCCCAAAAATATTGACATTGATTTTGAATTGGCGTAAAGCTATAAATCAAGTCTCCATAGGGCTTTTCAGACATTCCCTTCGCACAACTACCCACCACCATACAGACTCCATCGGGTTTAAGATTGCCCTGTACCTGCGATCGCGCTTGTTTCGCGATCGGCGAAAAATGCCCCATCACATCTAGTAATAATCGTCCTGTAAGTCTTTCTATGGGGGGATTAACTGCATTATCGTTTTTATGAGTTACTTCTACAGCGATGCCATCAGGATAGGCGATCGCCTTTTTAAATATGGTTTGCTCTAATAATTTACCCCCCGCAGCAAGGAATTTCTGTTTGAGAGTTTCTAATAAATAGACAGGATCAACACCAATATTGAGAACATCCCGCACCCATAGATCTTTACCGCCCTCAAAGCCAACTCGCGCAGGATTATAGATTGTGGCGATCGCGGTTTCTAATTCCATTTCCGTTAGTAAATCTAACTCTAGAAATATCTCTAATTCCTGTCGTGAAATATTCCATTCTTGGACTCGACCCCGCAAAGCCCCTTGCTCGATAATAACTACATCCCAACCAAGTTGCTGCAATGCACAGGCAATGAATATCCCCAATGTGCCACCACAAACGATCACATCAAAATCGTGATCCCCTAATTTATTTTGAGATCTGCTTTGAGAAGTATCGACAACTTGAGGAATCTCTTGATCAAACTGACGATATTTATGCCAAAACGCATCCATGCGCTCTAATTGCGCTGGGATTTCTGGAGGCATTTGCGATCGCACAGTTTCCAATAAAGACATATTTTTCCAAAATATAGCAAACCCAGATAAATTCTCAAAAAGCTTGCTTTGCAAGCTTTTTGAAGCCAAATTAATTAAAAGTGTCGCTTTGCGACACTTTTAATTAATTTGGCTTCTTGATTATACTAACGTTGATATCGAGGATCGCAATAGTCGCGTAACCATTTACTTACAGCATCAGCGATCGCGCCATCACTGACATCAATGGGTGGAGCCTGACCAATTCGCATAAATGCCATTGATAATCGCCATCCGTTAGTAGTAGGAACCACAAACAACCAGTAAGCACGTTGAGAAGTGGCGACCTTACCCGTTTGCCTTTCTAACATCGATAAAAAAATCTGCTTTGGCAAGCGATCGCCAGACTGATCGGGCGCAAGGGGCAAAGGTTCTAGCTCTGGTTGACTAACCGCCATAACTTCGCGCTTGATTCGCAAACGCATATAGGTGCGATTGAGATAATCTCGCAAGTCCTTAGCTAGGGCATTACTTAAACTAGGGAAGTCTGAAGGACAAACCCGATTGTTAATATAGGTTTCGGCCTTGGCGTGAGTAGGGCTAACCAGATTAGGAAGATGAGCAAATAAGGCGATCGCTATAGCTATTTGTGTCCATTTCTTATGCATTTGTTTAGCTTTCTGAAATCAATAAAAAGCGAATCTGCTTCATACTCTGCTCGTTACGCAGAGATTGGATGGTCTGAGCAAGCTTAATACTAGCAATGATCACATTGGGTTGGAATGTCGTGACGCGCGATCGCAAATCATCTTGAGGCGAGATAATTGAAGGCACAAAGCCTTGATTTTGCAGCATTTCTACTAACAAACTAATCGAGACAAAGTTATCATCAACCACTAAAATATTTTTGCCTATAGATGTTTTATGGGTCAACAATAAGTCAACTTCTCGCATTAAAATCGCCATATCAACGGGCTTAGTCACATAGCTATCGATTCCCAAATGTAAACCCTTATTCTTATCATCAATTACAGATACCATAATAATGGGAATATCTAGGGTGACAGGATCTGATTTGAGAATGGAAGCCACATCATAGCCATTAATGCCTTGCATGATAATGTCTAGGGTAATTAGATCAGGTCGAACTTCCCGCACCTTTGCGATCGCGGCTTGACCATTTTCTGCCTCATATACCTCATATCCCTTTGATTCTAGTTCCTGTCTCAGCAAACTCCGAATACTAGCATCATCATCAATTACAAGGATCTTCTTGGGAGATCCATTGGCAATTTGATCCTCAGATTGTTGCTCAAACATTACCCGTTTTTTCAATTGATCAATGAGCATATCAAAATTGATTGCAGGGATTTGGGGTTTATGATCATTTTCTTTATCTTGAAATATGGGTAATGTGAACGAAAAGGTACTACCCTTCCCAATCTCACTTTCCACCCAAATTCGACCGCCATGATGCTCAATAATTTCCCTAGAAATAGGTAAGCCCAGCCCTGTGCCTTGGGGTTTATCGGTGAGGGTATCGCCCACCTGTTTAAACTTCTCAAATACCTTAGGCTGATCAGATTCCGAAATACCTACGCCTTGATCTACCACACTTACAGTAATTGTTTGGTCGGTATGTTTAACGCGGCAAGTGATACTACCTTGTTCGGTAAATTTAACGGCATTAGAGATTAAATTAATCACAACTTGAATCAAGCGATCCTTATCACCTTTAATATTCGGTAAGTCTGCATCAATTTCTCTGATGGGTATTAATCCCTTTTGCTCAAATAACGCCGAAGTTGCCGAGAAAGCGCGATCGATTACTTCTGTAATTGCTAATTTATCCATATTCCATTGCATTTTACCTGCTTCGATTTTGGCAACATCTAAGACTTCATTGATCAGTTTAGTCAGACGAATTCCTTCGGAAACAATGATTTCGATATTTTCTGCAACTTGACGCACGCTTCTTTTTACCTTCTTATCGTCAGTTTGGATCAAAGGAAAGATAGTTTCATCAAGTTTCTTCTGAATTAATTTTGCAAAACCGAGTACAGAGGTAAGGGGAGTTCGCAATTCATGGGATACGGTGGAAATGAAGTCCGTCTTCATGCGATCAACTTCTTTCTCAGCCGTGATATCACGAATTAAGATGACCGTACCGAGGTAGTTGGTTGTTAATTCAGTGACTACTCCATGATTTTCTCTAAAAATGGAAGTTGCTACGGCTTTACCTGTGCGGCGATCGGGCAGGGCAAATTCAGCAGTAAAGACCTGTTTAGGATTCTCTCTAGTGCTGGTAATAATATTCGTGATTTCCTGATATTTAAATATGTCATTGTATTTCTCTGAGGCGGCGATCGCTTTACTACTCACACCAATCATCCCCGCAAGGGCTGGATTAAACTGCGTAATCCGATCTTCGCCATCAACTACCACTAAGCCATCGACCATGTTATCGATAATCGCTTTAATTTCACTGGTGCGCTGTTCGACCTTCTGCTCTAGGGTGCGGCTGTAATCGGCTAACTGTTCTCCTGAATTTTTGAGCTGCGAGGTCATTTGATTAAAGGCGATCGCCAAAATCCCAATTTCGTCCTCAGTTAGCACAGGCGCTTGCGAGTTCAAATTACCGCCAGCAACTTGGTTAGCAGCATCAGCGATCGCTAAAATTGGTTGGGAAATCCGACGGGCAATTAAATATACCGCCGTTAACAAAATACCTGCGGAACTCAATCCAATCAGTAAAATATCACGCGCAAGACGATCGGCTGGTTCAAAGGCTTCTGACTGAGATATTTCCGCTATTAAAGCCAAATTGAGATTATCAATCCAGACAAAGCTCCCTAACACAGGCACGTTTTTATAATTTCGGTACAGTCCCTCTCCATCTTTGCCGATCGCGGCGGCGGTGATCCCTTCACTTTTAATATCTTTGGCAAGTTCCTGATTATCGGCTCCGCCGCCTGATAGCAAAATATTTTTAGACGCTAATCTACCCACGATGTAGGTTTCGCCACTCTTGCCTAAACCTGTATTTTGACGAATAATGTCATCTACCCCTTGCAGATCGAGATCAACTGCCACAACGCCAATGCGATCGCCTGATTTATTGGATAAAGGCGCAGCAAAGGTCATCGCCGCCTTACCTGAAATCGGCGAAATATAAAAATTAGGGACAATCACCCGCGATTGGTCACGCGTAAAATAAGTAGTCGTATTCCCTAACGGTTGATATTTTCCTTCCTTTTGTTTATCAGTGGAAATGATCGTGATTCCATTATTAGTCAGAATTGAGATTTGGCGAATATTCGGCTTTACCGATGATATATCGGTCATAAACTTTCTCAATCCATCAATGGAAGCTTTAAACTCTAAAGACTCTCGATCTTTAGTAAAAGCTACTTCTGAATTGATCAGAAAATCGGGTAACTGAGTCATCAAAATCACATCTCGGCGTTGATTGTCAACCCATTGATTTACTTGAGACTCTTTCAGCGATGTGGCAACATCTAAACGATCAATTACGGAACGTCTGAGGGCATCACGACTGCGGACATTGGCACTCACCGCCACCAGTAAAACCGTCACAATCGATAGGAGCGAGAAATAGCCAACAAGCTGAAGCAGCAAACGTTTTTTAAATAGGTTAAACATTTTCTATTTCCACTGAGCAAAAATATTTTTAATTTGGGCGATCGCTGTTTCGGTAGCTTGTTCAGGTGTTTCCGTTCCTTTAGCGACCGACCTGATTGTTTTGCCCCAGATCTGTTGTGCGCCGACTTCCGCATAGGCAGGGTTCTGCGCTGTATAGAAGGAAGTGGTATTTTGAAATTGTTTAGTTGTTGTAAGAATATGGGGATCTTGTGAGTCCTTGTAATAGGAATCTTCTAATAATTTTGGCATAGTCGGAAAATATCTGCCCCCTGCCCCTTTGAGATAGGTAAGCAAATTATTCGGCTGGATGATATGGGATAACAAACTTTTAGCCATAGCTTGATTTTGGGTGCTTGCAAAAATTACCGCCTGTTTCACGGCAACTAAATAGTTGAGAGGTTTACCGCTAGGAGCTAGGGGCCATTCTGTGGTGACGAGCTTTTTGTTATAGACCACAGGATCAAACTGCTGAGAGGCTGGGATCGAAAGTCCGGGGTTGGTGGTCATAAATGAATTGCGACTTAGGAAGACCTGATTATTATCTGCGTCAGTCCATTGCACTGCTTTGGGTGGAACATGCTGATTTTTGTAGAAGCCAGCGTATTTACTTAGGGCGGTGATAATACCTTGGCGATGGTTATCAATTTGGAGTTGTCCATTATCATCTAGCAAATCCACGCCATAGGCTTCGAGGAATTGCTCAAACATAAAAATGGTATCGGTGGCTTCCGCCGACATGGGTAGACCGATACCGTAAATATCTTTTTTGCCCTTACTTTTGGCGCGATCCTGAGCCGCTTCCCAAAATTGCCAAAACCCATCCCAATCCCTAGGAATATTTGTGTCACTCAAACCGAATTCTGCAAGTAGATCGCGCCAATAGTGTAATCCTGCCGACAGTTGGGCGATCGGTACTGCATAGTAACTGCGTTGGTCTGTGGCACTATTTTTGTAGGACACTGCTTTTAGGGCGATCGGGCTAAACAAACCTTTAACAGGTGCGACAACATCGGTTACATCTAACAGCTTGTTTTGCCACGCTAGTTTGGGATAGAGGGCAAATTCGGCAGTATTGCTAAATAAGATATCGGGTGGGTTGCCGTTATTCAGAGCATTTTCGGCATCACGATTAACCGAGCCATCATTATAAAAAGTAATTTCGACTTTGGCATTATTATTTTTTTCCCACTCGGCAACAATTTGCGAAAGTGCTTCAGTCTCGGCAGGATAAAAGCTTTGAATCCACCAGACGCGAAATTTCGAGTTTTTTTCGGGAATTCGATAATTTAAGACTGCGGAATCACTACAGGCGGCTAACCCCAAGCCTGCAAACAATAGTGATAGCTGATTAAACTGACGGCGACGCATAGATTTTTAAGATTAAGAAATGAAGCCCAACAATTTGCCAAGAGGTTTAGATAGCGCGAAATATTATCTAAATCTCTAAAGTAGTTAAGTCTGGCAAAACCATAGTTCCTGAAATAAAGGGGGCGGGATCAGGATATTTGATCACCCTGCCTATGAATTTTACACCCGCAACACTTGCTCCTTCGTAGTCAGCGATCGCATCGCCAACCATTAATACGCGATCGGGGTTTAATCCATGAGTTGTTAAAATCTCTCCAATAATAGCGCCTTTTTTAGCGGGAGAACCATGAACAGAGGCAAAATAATGGGTCATGTTACGACGGGAAATAATTCGTTTTAATTCTTGATCGGGCGTGCCTGAGGCAACAAATAAAGGAGTTGATCGATAATTATTTTCCAAAAATTCATAGGCTCCTAACACATAGGCGGATTCTACGACGGCATCTTCTACATATTCCGAAAAGCGATCGCCTAGATGAACTTCCTTTTCTTTGGTTAGGATTTTGCCGAGTAACACCTCTTGATAGTAACGAAATTTTTCAAATCGCGATACACCGCCATGCTCAAGGTGATAGTCCACAACCTGCTGAACAATGCGATCGCCATATTCAGCGTATAGGGCAGCAAAGGCTCTAGTTTTGACATCAACTGATTCAACTAACACGCCGTCAAAATCAAACACGATCGCATCATACTTTTTCATAGAATTTCTTGGTTTTTTATCTAAACAGGGATTGGCAGCGCGAAGCGCTGCCAATCCTTCTCATTGATTATTGAGCCAAGCCCAAATTTACGAGGCTATCAAATAGATTTTGGGCTGCTTCTTCTTCCATTTGCACTCTGGCTTCCTTAGCATAGGAACCCATATGCGGAGTCAAGATAACTTGCGACAAACTACGCAACTTGCCAGAGTAAGGTTCTTCTTCAAATACATCAAGGGCTGCGCCTGCCAAATGCCCTGACACAAGAGCGTCATATAACGCTTCTTCATCGATAATCCCGCCCCTAGAAGTATTGATTAAAATACTGCCCGCTTGCATCTTGTTGATAAAATCTTGATCAACCAAATGATGATTAGCTTTGTTGTAGGGAATATGAATACTAACGACAGATGCTTGTTTTAGAAATTCATCCAAAGATGACACACAAACGGTGTCGGCAAATAGTGAACCACAAACGATGTCATAGGCAATTACTTTTGTCCCAAAAGCTTTTAAAAGTTGTCCCACCCGATTTCCCACCTTTCCATAACCTAGCAGTCCCACAACTTGAGCCGCCAATAGTTTTCCCATCAGGGGTTTCCATGTCCCGTCACGCAGATTGCGATCGGCTTCGGAAATGCGTCTTAAGCTGGAAAGAATCAAACTCACAGCTAACTCAGAAACGGCAATTACTGGAGCCGTAGGCGTGATATGGACTGGAATATTCATTTCTGCGGCGGCTACTAGATCCACACTATCGGTTCCAATTCCACAACGCGAAATTATTTTTAAGGACTTAGCAGCATCAAGAACATGGCGGGTGATTGGTTCCACTCCCGCGATCACCCCCACCACATCATCACTGAGCAATTCTAGAATTTCTGTCTCCTTTAGCTTTCTGCCGTAAGGATTTAAAACAATTTCAAATCCTTGCTGCTGCAAGTCTTGCAAGATGCGATTGTTCTGTAAGTCGAAAGATGAAGTACTAATCAGTAATTTGGGCATATTGGATATCCGATTAATCTTTGCCTAAATGTCAATATTTTTACCTGAATACTCGTATATGCATAGGTATTTATGGCTGATGATCTATTACAGCCTATTAAGGCTTTGAGTAGTGCAGAGAAATTTTGGGAAGCGCCGCTTCCCAAAATTTCTCTGGAATTTAATTAGGCGCGAAGCGCTGCAATTTTATTAATAGATTTACGAAAATAGCCATTGCCAAATGGGGATCGTAAATAGCAATAACACGACCCCAAAAGCTAAGGTTGTTACGGTTAAATCATGATCGAGGTTATAGGCTTGAGCAATTACAAGGGTAGAAAAGGCTGGTGGCATTGCCATTTGTAAAACCATTGCCAGCCGAGGCTCTCCTGTAATGCCGAAAAACATTAATCCTGTACCGACCACTAAGGGGGTAAGCAACATTTTGATTGATAAACAAGTAAGAGCTTTTTTAATATTTTTGAGGGTTTTTAGTTGACTAAGTTGCATTCCAATCATTACCAGTGACAGGGTAACGGTTGTCCATGCGATCGCGTTCATACCTGTCGAAATCACGGTCGGCAATGGCACAAATCGCATCCCTAACCCAACGGGCAAACTCCATAAAGCAGGGGTTTTTAGCATTGATATTAAGGGATTTGGCTTAGGTTGATTGTTTGTGGCACAGCCAAAACGACTTGCTAGGGCAATACCCACTGAATAGGCGGCGATCGTGGAACCGATCAAATCGTAAAATAGTGACCAAGCAAAATATTGTGGACCGACTAGGCTGAGGCTTACGGGATAGCCAATAAAAGCGGTATTGCCTAGGGTCATTGCCAGCAAAAAGCTGCCCTGTGTTGCTCCTGACCAAGCACTACTTTGTTCTAAGGTGGCATCTCCACCTGAAGTTCTTTCAGCTTTTTCGCGTGATGTAATTCCCCTTGATAAAGCGCTAAACCTTTCATCACTCAGTCCCAAATCAATCCAAATCCACGCTAACCCTGCCCCAACTAAAATGGCAACCCAAGCGGTTATCGGCGCGATGATAATCCACCCTGACAAATCAGCCTGCCGTAAAAAAGAAACAATGCTGATAGGAACGCCCACAAATAGCAAAGCTTTGCCGAGATAGGTGGTGTAAATCTTGGGCAGTAGTTTTCCTAATATATAGCCCAATAATGTCCATCCAATTAACCTCACATATAGCATGACGAGGGGATTTTCTAATGTTAGTGTGAACATAGAACTAAAATTTACGGGTATGGGGGTATGGGTATGGCTGAATATAGCAGAGATTCATAACTGTCCTCCATTTACATCGACGATCGCACCCGTCATGTAGCTAGATAGCTCTGAGGCAAGAAATAGAATGACATTAACCTGTTCTTCCATAGAGGCGATGCGCCCTAGGGGGATGGAATCAATTAGTTTTTGTTCTGCTTCTGGCGGTAAGGTGGCGGCTAACATGGGGGTGTAGGTTTGGCTGGGACAAATTGCATTGACATTGATCTGAAAGGGGGCTAACTCATAGGCAAGTTGCCTAGTAAAACCCACTACTCCTGCCTTTGACGCAACATAATGAATACCTGAGATTTTGCTTCTAAAGTGTCCCGCGATCGATGAGACGTTAATAATTTTGCCACTGCGCTGTTGCTTCATGATGGGAACTACCTGCTTGCAACAAAGAAATTGGCTGGTGAGATTGGTGGCTAGGACTCTGTTCCAATCTTCAAGGGAAATATCTTCGATTTTGGCGATTTGATTGATCGCGGCATTATTAATCAAAATATCGATGCGTCCATATTTATCGAAAATAGTCGCGATCGCCTGTTTGACTTGTTCTTCGTTGGACACATCACAATGGAGGGATAGAGCCGATTTACCTGCGGCATTTAGATCGGCGGCGATCGCATCTGCACCACTGCGAGAAATAAATACAGTATGCGCTCCATAACCAGCGATCGCCTCAGCGACAGCCTGCCCGATGCCACTACTTGCCCCAGTGATAATCGCTACCTTTTCTTTAAAATTATCGGTAAATTCGTGGGGTTTGGTCATGGGTATCAAGATACAGCGCTATTTTTGCAAGTGCCGCAAAGCGGCACTTGCAAAAATAGCATAACTAAAAAACATGATCTTCCACGAAAATATGATTGACATCGGGCTTGCCGATCGCTAAACGAATTGATGGCTGATCGCCAGCCGTGCGGATATTGTGAATTACTTGGCGCGGCACAAAAATGATGTCATCTTTTTTGGCATGGTAACTACCATGACCATCCACATCCCACTCTAGCTCACCTTCCATAACCACCCACCATTCATCCTCATTAGCATGATAGTGAGTGCGATTACTTTCCCCTGGTTTTTGACAAATCATCACGGCGCTCATCATATCGGTGTAAATGAGTCGTACTGACCAAGATGGCTCACCCATCTCTTTTTTGATGTCTTCTAAACGATTGAAAATGCGATTGATGCTGCTGTGGGTATTAGCCTTAGCAACCCCATCATTTTTCATCACACTGGCGAGATCTTGATCTTGGGCGGCGATCGTGGTCATGGCAAATTAGTCTCTCTAAGGTGTTACCGAAATTATATAGCGATCGCTTATATAGCTGAGCTTTGCGCTCAAACTGAAACCAATCTAATTTTTTAAATTTTTAAAAGTAGTGCGAAGCACTACTTTTAAAAATTAGAATGAGAAGGTGGTGCGAAGCACTCCGACAGTTACGGTGGAGTTAGTGCTTACACCTTCAGGATTAAACACCCAGAAAACCCCAGGGGTAATGCTGATATTTTTGCTGACGCGATAGCGATAGAACAGTTCCAACTGATAAGGAGTAGTATTTGTACCTCCTAAATCGGCTCCACCACTTACCGAGGTGCGATTAATCGGTTGTCCAAACAAAACACTACCCGCACTACCTTCGCTAAACAAATCGTTGAAGGTTAAACTCGCAAGCCAACTAGTAAAGGTTGTGGAAGCGGAAGTATTGACAGCATCGGCAAATATCACCGTTCCCCAAGTCCCGAAAACGAGTTTGGGAGTGATTTTCCATGCCAAGTTACCCGCGATCGCATTAGTGCGAATAGAAGAAGTATAGCCAGCAACATTGATAGACTCAGTATTAGGCAAAGATGTGGGAGTTGTACCAACTAAACTTGTTCCTAGAGAGTTACTTTGATTATATGTATTTGCATAGGTAATAGAAGTATCTAGATTTTCAGCAGGCTTGAATAAAATCTGCACGAGAGCAAGGGTTGAACCTCCAAATAATCCACCTGTTCCACCAGGGGAAGCTGTAGCAGGTGCGGATGAGCCATAACCTGCTTGCAATTTAACTTTATCTGTAATTGCCCAATCAAACCCTAACAGAGAAGTTGTCCCCGCAATTCGCATGAGGGGGTCAAAGCGCCCAAATCTGGAAATAGAACCCTGTCCATTACTTGCGGTCGGAGAAAGAACTGTGAAGAATTCATCAGGGAAACTTACGGGCGCGATGTAGAGATTGACCTTGCCATCGAAGATTGGGAATTTGTAATCCAGAAGGCTGAGGTTAAAAGTATTTGCCGCAGAACCAGCAGGACCTGTCGCGATCGGTGAGGAGTTGCCAGAACCAGGACCAATTCTGGCGGTGTTAGTGCCTAATACCGCCGCAAGACTAGAGGGATCACCTGTGCTACCAAAATTGTTGCCTGCCTCAAGGCGAGTTCTCAATAAATCTTTACCTGTGAAACTGGTATTGAGGATCAAACGAGCGCGATAGCCTAGGGTTAAATTTGATGATTTATTGGTTACGCCTCCACTACCTGCCGTTGCGGAGAAAATGACTTCGCCGTTGAGTTTGGTGGTGGTGGAAAACTGTTGGGCTTCTAGCTTGGCGGTTTTTGCGTCAAGGGCATCAACGCGACCGCGCAAAGTGGCGAGTTCGGCGGCAAATTCTTCTTGCAATTTTTGCAGAGTTGCGAGGTCTTCTTTACTAACCTTATCGGCTAAACCTGCGGAGATAATTTCGTTGATTTTGTCAAGACAAGCATTTAAGCCTGCGGCAAATTCATAACGACTGGTGGCTTGCTTGCCGCGAAAGGTGCGATCGGGATAGCCAGCGATGCAGCCATAACGTTCCACCAAGGACTGTAAAGCCGTGAAAGCCCAATCAGTTGGTTTCACATCGCTAAGCTGCGATACTGAGGTGACATTTTGCGCTGTTGTTTGGGGGGCTGTTTCTAGTTGGATCGACTTGTAAGGATCTTTATTTTCAGTAAACAGAGATTGTGCATTTATTTCTGAATGAGCCAGACTAGGAAATGCAGATAGGGTTGTTAAGAAAGATAGACAACCTAGGGTATTTACAATTGAGCCTTGTACTTTAGTCATTTAAAAATCACTCTCACTCTTACACCTAACATCTAAGGCTAGACTTCTTAGCCTTAGATGTCAAAGGAATATTTGGCTGAATATTTGAATAAATATTTGGGCGCGATCGCACCTAAATATTCATTCCATGCTAGATAAAGTAACCATTGCCCCGACCATAAATCAAAGTAAATTTTTATGAATGAAAATAATCTCCAAAGACTACTAAGGGCGGCGCAGGAAAAGGCAATTCAGGGGCAATTACCAAGCTATATTCCTCTGTTAGCTCAAGTTGATCCCCAGATCATTGCGATCGCCATTTATCAAACAAATTCAATAAATATAACTTTAGCGGGTGATACATCTGTGACCTTCCCTTTAATGAGTTTGATCAAGCCATTTTTATTGTTGTATTTGTTAGAGACACTGGGTATTGATGAAGTTTTTAAGATGGTCGAGCGCCAACCGACCTTGGAGGCTTTTAACGCAATTCCTGAGAGCAAGCCAAACAATCCGATGATTAATAGTGGCGCGATCACCCTTTCGTCACGATTAACCTCCTGTGCAGTTTTACAAAATTGGTTAAATCAGCAATCTGGGGCAGAGCTAAGCCTCGATCACCAAATGTTAAATTCGGTGCGGTCAAATGCTAATCGTCGTAATTTAGCGATCGCCGATCAACTCAAAGCTTTAGGAATAGTTCCAGAGCCGAGTCATGCCCTAGCTGTTTATGAAGAAATCTGTTGTTTGCAAGGCAATGTTCAGGATTTGGCAAAAATTGCTACTTTATTGATTGATACCAAACGTTCTTTAAATATTCCTATCGTTCTCGATGTGATGACGAATTGCGGTATGTATGAGGTATCACAAGCCTTTGCTCAAGATATTGGTTTGCCTTCTAAGTCCAGTATTAGTGGGGCTTTATTGTCAATTATCCCTGATCAAGCGGCGATCGCTTGCTATAGCCCTCCCCTTGACGCGATCGGTAACTCGATCGCAAGTATATTTTTGATCCGCCAAGTCAAATCTGATTTGGCTTATAGCGCTTTGTCCTCAAACCCGAACCAAGAAAAAAATTGAAAGTGTTGCTTAGCAACACTTTCAATTTTTTTCTTGGGGTTCGTTTGATCAACAATTGCTGAAGGTCTGAGTCTCAACAAAAAAGCACGATCACAAATTTTTAAGCAGGATATTTGCGATCGTGTATATACAGCTACCTTTATCCGATAAAATTAAAAACGCTAAAAAGTTTTATCGGTTGTAAACAGAGAATAAGCAAATGAGTAGTACCTTTGATGAAGTTAAAAAAATCGTTGCCGAACAGTTAGGCGTTGACGAAGCCGAAGTTAAGCCAGAAGCTAGCTTTGCCAACGACCTTGGCGCTGACTCTCTCGATACTGTCGAACTAGTTATGGCTCTGGAAGAAAAATTCGGCGTTGAGATTCCAGATGAAGAAGCAGAAAAGATCATCACTGTTCAGAATGCTCTTGATTTCATTAACAGCAAACAAGCTGCCTAAGTGATCCTTGAATTAAATAAAAGCTTTGTTGCTCAGCGACAAAGCTTTTCTGTTTTTAATTTTTTTTGACATTTGACATTTGACATATTGATTCCCAACGAAATGCAAAATCCTCAGCCCCTCTCTCGCGTCGTTGTCACTGGACTAGGTGCAATCACACCGATCGGTAACACGGTCGAAGAATATTGGCAAGGTCTAGTTGATGGCAAAAACGGTATTACCGAAATTACCCGCTTTGATACAACCGATCATGAATGTCGGGTTGGCGGTGAAGTAAAAGATTTTGATCCCCTTGCCTATGTTCCTGCCAAAGAAGCACGACGGATGGATCGTTTTGCTCAATTTGGTGTCAGTGCCAGTATTCAAGCATTGCGTGACGCTAATCTGGAAATTACGCCGCTAAATGCACCACAGATCGGTGTTTTGCTGGGTACGGGTATCGGCGGATTACAAGTGCTAGAAGATCAACACGAAATTATTCGCACAAAAGGTCCAAGCCGTTGCAGTCCCTTCATGATTCCGATGATGATTGGCAATATGGCGGCAGGTTTAACCGCAATTCATACGGGCGCACAGGGACCAAATTCCTGCACAGTTACGGCTTGTGCGGCAGGTTCTAATGCGATCGGTGATGCATTCCGTTTGGTACAGACTGGGTTTGCCCAAGCGATGATCTGCGGTGGCACTGAGGCAGCGATTACACCTTTAGGCTTTGCTGGTTTCGCTTCAGCAAGGGCGATGTCTCGTCGCAATGATGACCCTGCCCATGCCTCTCGTCCATTCGATCGCGATCGCGACGGCTTTGTGATGGGTGAAGGCGCAGGTATTTTAATCATCGAAAATCTCGACCATGCTCTAGCGCGTGGGGCAAAAATCTATGCGGAAATTATTGGCTATGGTTGCACTTGCGATGCTTATCACATGACCTCGCCCTCGCCTGATGGTGAAGGTGCGATCCGCGCCATGTCGCTGGCTCTCAAGGATGGGGATGTCACCCCTGATATGGTGGACTATATCAATGCTCATGGTACAAGTACTTCAGCTAATGACAAGACGGAGACTAAGGCAATCAAGAAGGTTTTAGGAGATCATGCTTATAAGGTGGCTGTTAGCTCTACTAAGTCGATGACAGGGCATTTGCTCGGTGGATCGGGTGGTATTGAGGCTGTGGCGACAGTTTTGGCAATAAAAAATAATATTGCCCCACCAACGATAAATTTAGAAAATCCTGATCCTGAATGCGATCTCGATTATGTGCCGAACAATTCTCGTCCGATGACGATTAATGTGGCAGCTTCTAATTCCTTTGGTTTTGGCGGTCATAATGTGACGCTTGTATTCAAGAAATATCAATAAATCCAAACCCCAAAATTTAGTGGCGGCGCGATGCGCCGCCACTAAATTTTGGGGTTTAACAAAAAAAAGAGACAGCGATCGCTGTCTCTTTTTTTTTGTTTTAGTATTTAGCCGACTACTTGTAGTTCAGCACCAAGGGGAAAGCCTAGGGCTTCCCTTTGGGCGTAATAAAGTTTGGCGACTTGGCGAGCAAGATTGCGGATGCGTCCAATATAGCGAGTACGCTCAGTTACCGAAATTACGCCTCTAGCATCTAACAAGTTAAAGGAATGCGAACATTTCAACACATAATCAAAGGCGGGTAGGACTAGTTCTGCTTCTAGTAAATGGGCGGCTTCCTTTTCGTATTGCAAAAATAGCTGGAATAAAAGATCAGAATCTTGGGGCTTGCCGCCAAAGTTGCCAAAGTTATAGCCGCTATGCTCGACTTCACCTTGGTGATGCACCTGTCCATATTTGATGTCACCTAGGGTGGGGTGCGATCGCCACACAATGTCATACACCGAGTCCACGCCTTGCAGATACATCACCAAACGCTCTAAGCCGTAGGTGATTTCCGCAGCAACGGGGCGACAGTCTAAGCCGCCCACCTGTTGAAAATAAGTAAACTGGGTGACTTCCATGCCATCGAGCCAGACCTCCCAACCGACACCCCATGCGCCGAGGGTGGGCGATTCCCAATCATCTTCGACAAAGCGCACATCATGATCGGCGGGGTCGATGCCGAGGTGTTTGAGGCTATTTAAATATTGATCTAGCACATCGTCGGGCGATGGCTTGAGAATTACCTGAAATTGATAATAATGTTGTAAGCGGTTAGGGTTTTCGCCATAGCGACCATCGGTGGGGCGGCGACATGGTTCCACATAGGCCACGTTCCAAGGCTCAGGACCGATCGCTCTTAGGAAAGTGTGCGGACTCATGGTTCCCGCGCCCTTTTCGATGTCATAGGGTTGAGCAATCAAACAACCGCGATCGCTCCAATACTTTTGCAACGCCAAAATAACCGACTGAAAATCCATGCTTTACGGGGCAGTAACACTCTAATCTTCTTATCGTACCAGCTTGCTTTGCCATGCCACTAAAAATTGCCTTATTTTACCCAAGAGCTTGTTAATACTTGCTTGGTAGTTGTCAGGGCATAGATATCAATCATGCCTGGATATCTGGAGGCTCCGCGAGTTTTTAAGCTGGACATACCTAGGGCAATTTTGACATTGCCATTATCGCCAACCTTGGCACAGCGAGTAAAGCGGCTATGGGCATTGACAAAAATAGTACTGCTATTAATTCGACAGACAAAGCGATCGCGCTCCGATAAAGAATCTGTTAGTAAAACATCAGCATGACCACTACTATACTGATTGATCCAAGCGATCGCATCCTCAGTATCTTGGACAACTTTGATGGCGATCGTCTCGTCTAGATAGGGATGTCCCCAAACATCCTCAAGATCAATGGATTTATCAATTAAGGCTTGGCTGGGCTTATCCGTTTCATCACTATGGATTTCTTCTAGGAACTGCCGAAAATAAGTAGTGGTTTCGGTGCAGCCGCGCACTACTAAACCTTGTTTCTTTAAACCTGCCATCCAATCTCCAAAACCGCGATCGAGCCATGACTGATGCACAATTACTTTTTCGATCGCATTGACCGCATCAGGATCACCCTTACGGCTATTTAAAATAATTTCTTTGGCTAAGTTCAAGTCCCCTGACGCGGCTAAATATAAATAACAATTACCCATCGAGGTCGGCAGAGCCGAAACCGTGGCTTGTTTACTCACCTGCTGCACAAAACTGGGGCGACCATAGGGAATTACTAAGCGCAAATACTTTTCTTGGACAATTAGCTCCTTGAGCGCCACACCCTTGGGAATCGAGGTGATGCAAGCTTCAGGAAATCCCTTGGCAATCAGCACATCTCTCGCGATCATGGCGATCGCCTCCTGTGTATAAGTGCCTTCATTGCCGCCCTTGAGAATGATCGTATTGCCCACCTTTAGGCACATTCCCGCCGCAATTACCCCTAACTGCGGGAAACCCTCATACACAAAAGCCACCACACCTAAAGGCACGCGCTGATAGCCATTGATGCCCACATGGAGTGTCAGAGGATCGGGCAAACTAGAAAGCTGTTTCAGACATTCGATCGCATGATTCAGTCTTTCAGGCGTGAGCTTGAGCCACTCTAGGACTAGTTCAGGTACTGCCATATCTCGACTGGATTCCAAGTCCAGCGTATTGGCTTCGAGGATCGCATTTTTATGTTTTTTGATTGCTTCAGCAAGCTCTAGCAATAAACTATCGCGTTCCTGCGTGGGAATCTGCGCGAGTTGCAATGCGGCGGCATGGGATTTGTAAATGAAGCCTGTAAGGTCTTCTGGGGACATATGGGTAATAATTACTTGCTAGTACTTGCTAAAAATCTTAAGAATAAAAAGCCTAAGGATATTTCTCTAATATTTCTCTAATATTTCTCTAAAAATTACGACGACTCAAGATCAGCAGTCGCCCTATTAACAAACCTAACAGCAGAAACAACAAAATAACTAGAGGTGTACCAATAGCTATTTTTAGTTCGAGTATCCATACAATTACCAAGGCTAAAAACGCCAAAGAGGTGATGTACATCAATATTGTTTCGAGCAAAGGATATTGATGATATTCGCGTACAGCTCTCCATTTACCAATCCATTGCCATGTATGGCGTTGAGAATCAAGACCACCTAATTGTAATAAGCTATAGCCGTCATTTTCTAGCTCAAACAACAAAGAGCAGCGATCGCAGCCAAAAGCATCCGTCAGCGCGATCGGTTTTAACTTTCCCCGTTTGCGCGGGCAAGGACAAGGATAAATTTGCTCTAGATCGATTTTTTGAGGCTTATGAATATGCACTAGACAGATTTGCTCAACAAATTACTAAAGGTATGTTCAGAGCAGTGGGTTAATCAAGTGATTGTATCTCAATCAAACGGGGATGGTAAAGGGTATCAAAAAAGACTATCGCGATATTTAAAAAAATTTTGCGGCAATTCACTCATATTGATGTATTATGCTATTCGGTGTAAAAAACACCTGACCCAAGCGGATGTGGCGGAATTGGTAGACGCGCTAGATTTAGGTTCTAGTATCTTTGATGTGAGAGTTCGAGTCTCTCCATCCGCATTTATATCAAAACAAGAAAAATATCGAGATACTTGCAAGTCAAGTATCTCGATATTTTTCTTGTTTTTTCAAGTACAAATATGATTAAGTTAGCCTATTTCGTATCTCATCCTATTCAATATCAGGCTCCTTTGTTGCGAATGATCGCCGCCGATCCAGATATTGATCTTAAAGTATTTTTTTATAGTGACTTTTCTTTAAAGCCCTATCAAGATAGTGGATTTGGGAAGGTAATTGAGTGGGATGTGCCATTAACGGAGGGTTATGAACACCAGTT
>Ga0316612_1000046_pt1 | contig 49653 bp, 46 predicted proteins | sample MIS2016226_MG_FD_207676 | JGI IMG/M metagenome (GOLD analysis project Ga0316612, IMG submission 207676) | Microbial mat bacterial communities from Middle Island sinkhole, Lake Huron, Michigan, United States - MIS.2016.226 | ecosystem: Environmental > Aquatic > Freshwater > Lake > Sediment... | reverse complement strand
AAGCTTCCGAAAGATTTGCCCCAATTAATGAAGCTTGCTCCAAAACTGTGCCATTAAGATTAGCTTGAATCAAAATCGAACCACTCAAATTCGCCCTCAACAAATTTGCCAAATTTAGTTCCACATCCTCCAAATTGGCGATATCGAGCGTAATTTCTTCCAGATCGGATTCGATAAAGTTTGAACCAGACAGGTTCGCACCAGTCAAGATCAGACCCATCAGCGATCGCTTACTAAAGTCGCGATCGCCCTGAGCATAACTTTCGAGAAGTTCTTTTGCGTTCATTGAGTTAATGGCACGGGTGAATATTTCCACATCTTTCCACATTTAAGGAAGGCAATACAAAGCCTTGACTTCCTTACAGCAATTGTCGATCAAACGAACCACGAGAAATTTTTTAAAAGCGTGGCGAAGCGCCACTTTTAAAAAATTTCTCGGTTTGGGTTTGAGCGCAAAGCACCGTAAGCTTTAGGGGCGATAGCCCGTAGCTAAAAGCTGAGCAACTGACTTGGCATGATAGGTCAAAATCAAATCTGCACCTGCTCGCTTCATGCTCAGTAGAGTTTCAAACATAACTTTCTTTTCGTCGATCCAGCCTAGTTGTGCAGCCGCCTTCACCATGGCATACTCACCGCTAACGTTATAAGCGGCTACAGGGACATTAGTGGCATCTTTGACTTTGGCGATGATATCCAAATAAGCCAAAGCGGGTTTCACCATCACAATGTCTGCACCTTCGGCAATGTCTAGATAAACTTCCTTGATCGCTTCGCGCGAATTAGCAGAGTCCATTTGATAGGTCTTCTTATCGCCAGACTTAGGCGCAGAGCCGAGGGCATCACGGAAAGGACCATAGTAAGCGGAGGCATATTTGGCGGAATAGGCGAGAATGCCCACATTCTCAAAACCAGCAGCATCTAAACCTTGACGAATTGCGCCGATGCGTCCGTCCATCATGTCAGAGGGCGATACAAAATCTGTGCCAGCAGCAGCCTGAGAAACTGACATTTTGACTAATACTTCAACGGTTTCATCATTGAGAATTACGCCATTGTCATCAATGATGCCATCATGTCCGTGCGTGGTGAAGGGATCAAGGGCGACATCGGTAAAGATAATCACATCGGGAACTGCTGCCTTAATCGCTCTTACTGCACGCTGCGCTAATCCTTCAGGGTTAAAACTTTCTGTACCCGTGAGATCTTTTTTCTCTTCAGGAACCGCAGGAAAAAGGGCGATCGCCTTAATTCCTAAGGCATAATTCTCTTCTACTTCCTTGACTAAGAGATCGAGAGTAAAGCGATAGGCTTCAGGCATGGAGGGAACTTCAACACGGTTATTCTCTCCTTCCATCACAAACATGGGATAGATCAAGTCATCTACAGATAGATGGTTTTCTCTAACTAGACTGCGAATGGATGGGTTGCGGCGGAGGCGGCGGGGGCGATGGGTGAGTTGCATTGATGTTTCTTAACTTTTCTTAATGGATATATCGTAAAAGCGTTTGTCAGAACATATATTTTTTAGATATGTATTATACCAGAGGAGAGTGTTATCTCCTCTTGACTTAAAGGATAAAACCGAAATAAAAGTCGGCGGCGCTTTGCGCCGCCGACTTTTATTTCGGTTTTATGGGGCTGCTATAGTTTGGATCGTGTTAACGATGCGGCGGCGGGTTTCTAAAATTTGGCTGATTTCGCGGGCAAAGTTGGGCTGGCGATCAATCATTTGATTGACGGCACTTGCCGAAATCATCATCACTTCCAGATCCTCGATCGCTGTCACCGAAATGGGGCTTGGTTCGCCTGAAAACAGCGTCATTTCTCCAAAAAATTCACCCGTCTTAACCACCAATATTTCGCGATCGCCACTTGTGCTATCTTTTACAGTCATCATGGCGCTACCTGAAACCACGATGTAAAGAGAATTATTTTCATGACCTTGCTTGATCACCTTTTCGCCTGAGCCAAAGTGCTGTAAAGAAATTCCTGAAGCAGGGACATCGGTACGATCGGACTTATCTAGTGGCACAAACGAAGGTAGAGATTGCAGACTTTCGGTAAACTTTTTAGAGGTTCCTTCGGCGCGTGAGGTGGGGCCGTGAAAATTATAGAGGGTGCGAATGGGAAAGGGAATCGTCAGGCTATTGCGTTGGGCGGCATACCACAGCCGACTCATAAAGCGATCGCGTATTTCTTCTAACTCGCTATAGTCAGCGATAAAAAACTTTACCTCATAGGTAATGGAAGAATCATCATAGGAAATGGTAAAAATTTGCGGATCAGGATCTTTGAGGATGCCTTGGGTTTCTAGGGCGGTATGGTGGAGAACGTGCTTGGCTAAATTGGGAGGATCGTTATAGGAGAAGCCAACGCGAATCCGTTCGGCATGGAGGGATTGGGGACGGCTGAAATTACGGATAATTTCATTGCCCATGAGTTTGTGGGGAATGATCACCATTTCACGCTCAAAGGTAATCAATCGCACAGCCCGCCAATTAATATCAATCACCTGTCCTTGAATGTCACCCACCTTCAGCCAATCGCCAACGGAAAAAGGTCGTTCAAATAGAAGGGCGATGCCTGACATGACGCTGCCAAGGGTATCCTGAAGTGCTAAACCGATCACAATCGAACTTACACCCAAAGCCGTAACTAATCCCGCTAAATCCGCATTCCAAACCGTCGCAAGCACGATCGCTGTACCGAGTAGTACTAAAAATAGGCGAAATAGATCGATTAATAATTTGGGAACCCTCGCCCGCCAAGTGTCCGCTTTGGCTTGCTCAAAAATCACCGCATTCAGTAATGACAGCGCTGCATGGAGTACGCAAATCCAAAAGAGAGTTTGCACAGTCTTCACAAGATCATCACTAGCAGGACGTTGCAGGACATACTGTACAAATAGCATTAAAGCAAACATCGGTAAGACAAAGTTCCGCACAACCTGCAAGGTCGCCGCAAGGGGACGGCGGCGATGTTGGAAACGATAGATAATTTCGCCCAGAATAATCACGGCTAAGGCAAGTCCGACAATTAAGGCGATCGCCCAAATAAATAGATGATTAGAGCTAGTTTGCATAGGGATTTCTCGAAGTTAACAAAATTAGTGATGCACGGCGAAGCCGCACATCACGATTATTTGGGCTTTATTTGCCATGCTTTTAAAATATGTTTACCGTTCTCTACCTTGGCAGCGATCGCCATAAAATCATAGAGATCGCTTAAACGGTTATAAATTTCGTTGGAGACTAAAATTGCACCTTCAGGGCAGGCGGATTTCAGCGCACTGGCGATATTAATTGTGTCGCCCCAAACATCGTAAATAAATTTATTGCGCCCGACGATCCCCGCCACAATATCCCCTGAATGAATGCCTAAGCTAATATTCAATTGCAAATTCCGTTCTTGACTGAATCGCCGCACGATCGCTTGCATTTCTAGCCCAAAATCGATCGCCCGTTTATCATGGTCGAGATAGGGAACTGACAGCCCACAAACCGCCATATAGCTATCACCGATGGTTTTAATCTTTTCCATGCCGAAGCGTTCTGAGGTTTCATCAAAAATGGTGACAAGATCATTGAGAATGCTCACAATCTCATAGGCGGTCAGGGAATCAGACAGTTTAGAGAAGCCAGTCAAATCGGAAAATAGCACCGTCACATTAGAAACACTTTCAGCAATATTCTTTTCGCCTTGCTTGAGCCGTTTGGCGATCGCCGCAGGGAAAATACTCAGCAATAACTGCTCGTTCTCACGATTTTTTTCCTCCACTAAATTAGTTTGATCGCGCAAACTCAGCACCATCGCATTAAAAGACTGCGCTAATTCGCCAAATTCATCTTGGTTCTCTAGGGCGGCGATCGTATCTAATTGACCAGAGGCAACCTTTCGCGCACTCTCAATCAATTGATTAATCGGTTTCACAAATACCGAAGCCATCGCCATTGCCAAAAGAATCACAAACAACATTAATAAAGTCGCCGAAATCAATAGCTGGCGCTCAAAATCATAGATCGGCGCATAGGCTTCAGCCAAATCTATTTCCGATAAAATCGCCCAATTCAATCCTTCTATTTGTAATGGAGCATAGGAACTTAAGACAGGAATATCACGATAATCCCGCACAGTTTTAATTCCTTGCTTACCTGTAATCGCCTCCTCAGCCGCCACTGTCCGCACCTTCTGTTCTAAAATCGAGGTCTTATATTGACGAATGCGATTAATCGCTTCCTTATTTACTCCCAAAGCGGCGAGGGTTTGCAAATATTCTTCTGGAGTTTCCACTAAAAAGCGAGAAATCGATCGCATAAAATAATCTTGCCCGACTAAATAAGTCTCACCACTTTTGCCTAAGCCATCACTTTCCCATTTACGATTCCCCGTCATCACGTTATTAATCTCATCGGCGGGAACTTGAATCGCAAGAACGCCGATAAATTTGGATTGACCATTAACTTGAACGTAAATCGGAGACGCAATAAAAGCAGCAGGCGCACCATAGGAAGGGGCATAGGATTCAAAATCAATGATTCGGGCATAGTCCCGTTCTTTGGAGCGACGGACTGAGGCGAATAATCGCGCCAAGTTACTATCGTTATACGCACCAATGGTTAAACTAGTGGCAAAATCTGTCTCTTTGTACACGGTATAAACGATGCGACCTTCAGGATCGATCAGAAACAAATCATAATAGCCAAACTTCTCAATGATATTCCGAAAGATGGGATGGTAGCGATCGTGGAGACGGCTGTATTCACTGCCATCATTGGCTTTATCTAAGAGATGTTTTTTACCGATCGCATTATTATTAGCGGCGATGTAGTGATATTGCAGATAATTACTAGCAATTGATTCTGGCAAAAAAGAATTGAGAACAGGGGAACCCTGCTCTGTTTTCGCTAATTTAGGCAGAAATTCATTTTGATAGTAGTTATTGATTTTGACTGAAGCATCGGTCGGTAAATTAACTGTGTCAAGCTGACGGTAGGCGTTAGTAAATTCCGTCAAAGCCAAGCCAATGGAAGGATCGTTACTTAGGGTTTGAATGTGATTACGAATTATTTTGAAATAGGACTCAATTTGATAAGCCTTAGAAGCACGCACACTGGTTAACTGATTAAAAGCGCGATCGGTCAAATTTGACTTACCACTTTGATAGCCCAGATAGGCTGTCACCACAATGGAGCTACTGCTAACCGTCAATAACATGACAATCAGTTTCGATTTGATACTTAGCCAATTAAATTTAAACCATTGCATATAAAAATCACATATTGTCTGAAGAAAACGCGGCTGCGCCGCGTTTTCTTCAGTGATACGGTATTAGGAGCAATGTATTTTAGATTAGAACTTTCTCAAAAAATGTTAGTGGGGATCAAGTAGTCATCTTGGTTAATGAATTCAGATTTTGTGTATTACAAAGAAATTTGAGAAAGCTTGCAAAGCAAGCTTTCTCAAATTTCTTTGGGTTTTAATTCAGCGCAAAGCGCTGTAGTATCAAGTTAAAATTTCTTGAGGACTTGATAATCGATGAAAGCATTTGTAGCAGGAGCCACAGGACAGACAGGTCGGCATATTGTCACCGAATTAGTTAAGCGCAATATCTCTGTGCGAGCCTTAGTCAGAGACTTAGAGATTGCAAAACAAATTTTGCCGCCAGAAGTGGAATTAGTAAAGGGAAATGTAATTTTTGCGGATACTTTAGAAAATGCGATCGCCGATTGTGATGTGTTGGTATGTGCGACAGGCGCAAAACCTAGCCTCAATGCCTTTGAGCCATATTTAGTCGATTACATTGGTACAAAGAATTTAGTCAAGGCTGCTAAAGCCAAAAATATCAAACATTTCGCGATCGTCTCTTCCCTTTGCGTATCCAAATTTTTGCATCCCCTAAATCTATTTTGGTTAGTGCTGTTCTGGAAAAAGCAAGCCGAAAGATATCTACAAGATAGCGGCTTAACCTATACCATCGTCCGTCCAGGAGGACTTCTCAATCGCGAAAAAGAAGGCGGTTTAGTCTTGTCTGGTGCTGACACCCTCTTTGAAGGCAGCATTCCCCGTACTAAGGTGGCGCAGGTGACGGTAGATGCTTTGTTTGAGGAATCAGCTAAAAATAAGCTGGTGGAGATCGTGGTTCAAGCGGACACGCCAGAGCTTCCGATCGCTGAGCTATTTGCCAAGGTTCGTTAGACAAATTTTATGTTATGCCGATCGCCATTCTCGTTAGCACATAAAACCCGAATCGTAAAAGGCGGCGCAACGCGCCGCCTTTTACGATTCGGGTTTTGATACGACTATATTTATCGTTGATTAGCTGGATTTGTGGTTGTCGGTTTCACAGGCTTAAGAGGAATGTTATGGGTTTGTAGCCAGTCTTTACCAACACGCACTGTGATATCTGACTCAATGTCACCCGTAGACTCGACTAAGACTTCACCAATTCCGAGAGACTCACGCAATTTTTCAGCGCTGGCGCGATCGCCGTTCTGAGCAATAATTTGGGTCTTGGCGAGGGTTTTAGTCCAGCGATCGCCAGCGGCAAATACCTGAGCATATCCCGCCTTAGAAAGTATAGTTGTCGCTTTCTTTGGACCTTCAGGCTGCGACATACTATCTTGAATAGCGACCCTTAAAGTTTGAGGTGTACTACTTTCCACAGCACTCGCTTCTGCGGATTTGATGACCCCAAAACTTTGGCTCATAATTTTGGCAAGCAATCGATTATCTAAAATCCAATAGCTCAAGCTATCAAACTCCCCAGAGTTGCTAAAGCGACCAGGAGCCATGTGCATCTGGATGCTTTTGCGATCAATTTTCGAGGTGTAACCAGCAAGGGCAAGGACTTCTTCAACGGAGAGGTTAGTATCGATATTGTCCTTAATAATCGCGAGGATTTCAGAGAATTTTGTGATCGATTCAGGTTTTAATTTCTGCTCAATGAAAGCTCGGAAAAAGGCTTGCTGACGCTGCACCCGACCGATATCACCTAGATCATCATGACGGTAGCGCATATATTGAATGGCTTTACTACCATTTAGCTTTTGCTGACCTGCATTGAGATTGATATATAAGTGCTGGCTATCATCTTGATATTTGAGCTTTTTCGGCACATAGATATCAATACCACCGAGGGCATCGACTAACTTACCAAATCCGTTCACATTAAAGCGAATGTAGCGATCGATGGGGATATCGCCTAGAACTTGGCTCACGGTTTGGGCCGATAGGGATGCACCGCCTGCATAGTTGGCAAAATTGATTTTGGTTTTGCCTACGCCTTGGATATTGACGCGGCTATCGCGAGGAATCGAAAGAACGGCAACTTTTTGAGTGGCTGGGTCAAAGCGAATGAGTAACATTGCGTCACTCATCCCATTCAGGTTGTTATCGACCTCAGCGAGATATTTACCCTTGGCTTTTGATTGGGCATCGGGCAAATCAGAGGTGAGCATGATCGTCCCTAAGACCAGAATATTCACAGGTCGGGTTAGGGTAGGCACACCAGCGATCGCTGAGGTCATGCTATCGGCATTACGATTAAATACCGCAGCCTCATCCGTCGATAATTGACGCTGCTGAAAAGGACGGCTACTTAAGACAAATGCTAAGCCTGCGCCTAGCCCCCCAGACAATAACGCGACAAATAACACTATAAATAGTGTCCATTTATGGTTTAAAAAAGCTTGTTTGGGCTTGGACTTTTTAGTCAAACCAGTTTTCTGTCCTAGATTGATGGGATTTGTTGCCACAGGTAAGAAATACTCCTCACGACTGAATATTTGCTTCAGCGATCGCCCAGCCATGAGAAAGGATGGGACTCAACACATTTTTAGATTTCTTGTTTTTGCCGATCTTTTACGATCTCACTCAAGAATTCTGCACGGGACTCTTGAGACTTTTAGACTAATTTGAATCTAACTTTAGCACTGTATCGTAATTTATCGTTACAAATTACTAAATAGCTTGTAGTGTCAAACATTTCAGATCAAGCAAAATCAAATTATTGCGATGGATGATACTACATATTTGTAAATATGTAGCAATTGTCGATCAGCGATAAAATGAAAACATTAAGTCTCAAACATAGAGGTAACTCAGTTGAAAGGTCAACTATCTTCTAATAGATCTCTAAAAGTCTTGAGCATCCTCACAGCGATCGCCCTAGCAAGTTGTGCTGCTTCGTTAACGAGTAAATCTTCTGCCCCAGCAAATCTCGCCACTTTGCCCGAACAAGCTCCCAATGCTGAATCAGCAACACCTGCCAAAGCCGCCATACCTCGTCCGCAATTAATTAAATCTGCCGAGATTTCGCTGCAAGTTAAATCCCTTGAAGAAAGTACAAAGGCCATCTCAGATCTGGTTAAACAGCAACAGGGAGATATTTTAGAATTACAAGATTTTCGTAATGGTAGTTCTGGTATTGCTCAATCGGTATCCCTAAAGCTGAGAATTCCCCAAGAACGACTTGATGCTGTGTTGGATACGATCGCGCAGTTAGGTATTGTCAAAGAGCGATCGCTTAAGGCTGAGGATGTCTCCAATCAATTGGTAGATTTGCAAGCTCGCCTCAAAAATTTGCGCCAAACTGAGGTGCAGTTACAGGAAATCCTCAAGCAAACTGGCTCGGTGGGTGATGTCCTTAAGGTGACGCAAGAACTAAGTCGGATTAGAGAAGCGATCGAGCAAATTGATGCTCAGTTAACCAATTTAAAAAATCAGGTTGCCTATTCCACAATTCAAGTCAATCTTTCCTCTGCGATCGCCACAATCCCCCCGCAATCCGATCTTAGTACGCAAATTCAAAACACTTGGAATAGTGCAACTAATTCCTTAGTAGGTGTCAGTATTAGTTTATTAAAACTAGCGATCTGGTTATTAGTCTATTGCCCCTATTGGCTAATTCCTCTAGCAATTTACCTATTCCTACGCCGTCGCCACCGTCAACGTCCCCAAACCCAAAAGCCTGATTCTGAATTAAATTCAGATTAATTAAGTGATAGGATCATAAAAATTGACTAGAGGACAAAAAATAAATATGAATATTAAAGATCTTGATCAACTTAACGATATTATTGATATTCCTTACAGTCGTGGAGATACAGATTTCTTACAAGGAAAAAACATTTGCTTACCTAGAGATCTACTATCGTTTATTTCTGATCTTCTTGGAAAAAGTAATAGTGGTCTTCAGCCATTATTTAACCGTGAGATACCTTGCCGCGTCATGATCGTAGATAAGGCTAAATGGCAAAAAGGAAAGCTAAAACTTACGCTTGAATTTATTCCAGATGAGACACCTGAAGATACAACGCCTCAAGATGAATTGAGCAGTATTAGAAATCAAAACATTGACTAAATAAAAATATTGATGTTAATGGGTGAATCAATTCTGGTTTATTCGTTGAAATCAATATTTTCATAAAGCCTTGACAAGGGAAACTTTAAATCGAGTCTAGCGATATCAATTAACGGGTCGTTAGTCTCAAAATCTATCCCCTCGATCGCCATAGAAATATATTCCCAAGCTCGATCATCACGGCGTTGGTAGATTTCGATTCTGGGACGATCTGGCGTAATCAATATATAAGTTTGTAATGTATCGAGAAGCATATAACTTTGCTGCTTGATACCGCGATCGCGTGCTTCGGTCGCAGGAGATAGCACCTCCGCGATCAGGCAAGGATATTGCAAAAAATCACGGCTAAAGCGATCGCGTTCATCGCAAGTAACTACTAAGTCTGGATAGTAGTATTTCCCAGATTTTGTCAGTACTTTGGCATCACTAATAGCAACTTTGCAGCCTTTACCACGCAAATGTGGAATTAGTAATGCTGAGAAATTTGCGGCAACTTGGCTATGGGGAATGGTTCCTCCCGTCATGACGATGATTTTTCCGTTTTCATATTCATGCTTAAACTCTTGATGTGATTCCCATTCAAGATATTCAGATGCTGATAGTATCGGGAAATCAGTTAATTGATCACTCTGCCGATCAATTTGGGGTTGGGCAATCATACTGTAAGCCTCGCCATCTTCAATTTGCTTGATCTAAATCCAGAACGATTGGTAAGCGCTATAGACTAAAATTAATCTGATTAATGTATCTTATCGAGATTTTTGCAAGATCTGCAAGTTGATTATGGAAGTTAGATTTCGAGAATGTGATTGGTTTGACCTGTGGATCTGGATAAAATTTAATGAAGCTCCCTCCCAGCAAGAAAAACAACTATTAGACGAAGTATTTAATTCTTGGTTTTTACTGGGAAAATTGGGCGGATTCAATGCTTGCAATATGCAGGTTTTAGAGTCTGGTGTCGATGTTAGCTACTTTGACTATGACAACCAATCCGCCGATGACGAGATGATGTCGGTAATGCACAACATGACTGACCTTGAGTACGAAAACGATTGGGCAAGGTGTTGGGTTGACCTAGGAACTACCGATGCGATCGCGATCGATACCTTAGTAAATGCGCTGCGCCAGTTTGACAAAGAATATGTGGCGATCGAAGAGGTCATTATCGGCGGACAAAACTCTGACTGGTTAGTTGAACCAAAGAGCCTTGATGATGAAGATTATGATCGTTAACGAGATATGCGAAGCGTATCTCTAATAAAACTTAGAGGAAAACTAATATGCGTGTTTTACATACAATGCTGCGGGTTGGTAACTTAGAGCGATCGCTAGATTTTTATACAAATGTCCTTGGTATGAAAGAACTGCGCCGCAAAGATTACCCCGATGGACGCTTTACCCTTGCCTTTGTCGGTTATGGCGATGAATCTAGCAATGCCGTTATCGAGTTAACCCATAATTGGGATACCGAAGCCTATGACATTGGCAATGGTTATGGTCATATCGCCCTAGGTATGGAAAATATTTATGCTGCCTGTGACGCAATTCGGGAAAAAGGTGGCAAAATCACCCGCGAACCCGGACCAATGAAGCATGGCACAACCGAGATCGCCTTTGTTGCAGATCCCGATGGTTACAAAATTGAATTAATTCAACTTAAGTAAAATAAGAGGGGGCGCAGTGCGCCCCCTCTTATTTGGTAAAAATTGTTATAAGCTAAAAAGCTGCACACCAGTAGCCTCGTCATGCGTAGTAGAACCCGATATACCCCCTCTTGGCATTCCAAGCGCAAATCATCTTGGTTGCGAAATACTTTACTTATCATTGCCATTGGTTTGCCATTGCTACTAATTTTAGCGGAACTAATTGCGCGAGGAGCGCTTTTGGCAACAGGTAGTACCAATCAACTTGCACCGAACAAAACTGTGGCGATCGCCCAATCCTACGCCTTCAAATTACAGGATGCCAATGGTAATAGCTATCCTGGATTACCCGATTCAGGTCGTCTACAAGTGCGCCGTAGCCCACTCTTAGGCTATGAACTAATTCCTAGCCAGAGTAGTGATTATTGGCAAATTAACGATCAAGGTTTCCGTCAAGACTCCTCTGTACCGATGGAAAAACCTGCGGGCGAGATCCGCGTATTTTTAGTTGGTGGGTCCACTGCTTTTAGCAATATGGCGGACAAAAACCAAAAAGCCTTGGCTTTTAAAATCGAGAAATTACTTAACGATCGCGTCCGCGCCCAAAATAGTAGCCCCGAAAAATTTAAGCCCAAAGATACTCCCTATTTTGCTGATCAAATTGAATCGATGCGAGCATTGCCCCCACGCATTCGTGATGGCAGCTATCGGGTAATTGCGGCGGCAGTCCCCGGATATACCTCTGGTAACGAACTTGCTCTGCTTGCCCATCGGGTAAGTGCCTATAGTCCCAATGCTTTAATTATTCTGGATGGCTATGAAGACTTGCGATCGCCTAGCAATCAATCTGCCCATGAAATTGGTAATGTCGATCAAATGCTGCGCGATCCTCTGGCTCAGTATCGCCAACACCAAAGTCAACAATTTAGTAACTGGTTAAATTCGTTATATTTGGTTAAAGCTTGGCAAAAATGGATCGCTCCCGCCGATATTGCGACCTTTAGCTCGGATTATCAGATTTTTAGTGCTGAACAATTTAGTAAAGATCCCAAGGAGCTACAAAAAAGGATCGATCGCTATGTCACCAATACTCAGCAAATGACAAAATTGGCTGGTGATATTCCCACTCTGATCGTGCTTCAGCCAGAGATTACGGGTAAACAAAAGGCTTTGAGTAAAGAAGAAGAAGCCATTCTCAAGTCTTTGGGGAATGACTATAGCGATCGCGTGACAAATGCTTATGCGATCGCGGAAAAAACTCTGAGTAGCAAATTCCCCAACACCAAATTTATTAGTTTCTATCAACTGCTTCAATCGACTAATCAACAAGCCTTTATCGATCCGATCCATCTCACTGAAGATGCCAATAATAGGGTGGCACAGAAGCTATATGAAAGTATCGAGCAGTTATTCTCAGTGCAACCAGCCTCGAATGCCCTAAATAGCGATCTCGCGCCCCAGTCGCCTGCCACACCTACACCTACGCCTGAACCTGCAAAATCACCCTCTGCACCAGCCAGTCTTTCTGAAACATTGCAACGAGTGCAAGGACAGTGACAAAGTTAAGGGCATCCCTAGGGATGCCCTTAACTTTGTATAGCTGGATTAAGCCAAAGAAGAATAGGCGTTACAAAGTGAATAATTAGGCGTGCGCGGCTTCGCCGCGCACGCCTAATTATTCACTGGGAAGGGAGTATGCGATAATATAATGTCCATGGTCACTGACCCACCCGCGACGATGGATTCAGACAGCCTAACGAGCAAAGTTCAGTAAAACTGGCGGCGCAGACAAATTGGTAGACCGGGAAAAGAGGATAGGGCAATGGCAAACATCCCTAAAATCAAAACAATATAAGAATTCCCTTTAGGTTTTCGACACATAAAAACCGCAGGGCTTGCGGGGATAGTCTGTGGAGCGAACGTAAGACCAAAAAACTCCTTGAGGGTAGAGGCGGTTGCGAAACACCAGTAATGGGAAGAAACAGAAACCTAAGTCGTGAGTCTTAGGAATCTCAGTCGCGTTACTCGCTGAGAGGATGTCAAAATGAGAGTCGCTGAAGTAAACTATTGAAGTTAGTGAGTTTAATAAATCTTTATGGTAGAACCAATTTTGTCGGGCATTTGCCTCGGTCTTATTTTCATTACCCTTGGTGGACTATTTTTTGCAGCCTATCAGCAATACCGTAGAGTCTAGCAAAATAAAGCAAAAGAGGCGCAAAACGCCTCTTTTGCTTTATTCCTCTGAGTCGTCAGGTTGTTCTAAATATCGACAAATTTCATTAATTTTCATGCGATAAATATGCGGCCAACCGCCATTTGTCTCAATGTCGCGTAAGAGGTTAAACAACTCATGGCGACTAGTGGGTAATGCAGGTTGAAATAGATCATCTCGAATCCGCTTATGAAGTGCTTCCAAAACTCGCAGAATTTGTAAAAGACTCTCTGCATTGCCTTGGTGAGCTTGAGAAGTTTGCCAAATGCGATCGCTGAGCATCTCAAGATCAGGTAAATCAGCAGTTTGCCTCTGTTGTAATTGGTTCTGTGATTGGATTTCTGTTTGTGCCAAGCTAAGTACCCTCGTGCGCGATAATATGGTGACTGGAATTTTACAAATTAAGTCTTTAGTTAGCTAACCTATATGGCTAGTCTAAAGCAACACCAACTCCTTAACGATCTCAATTTAAAATTCAAGCTTAGATCGTATTTTTTAACAGATTTTAGAATATGCGTTATAAAAAGCTGCATATCTTAAATCTAAAATGCTACCCGTTAAATTAAGAAGAGGTTATTTATGAAATTTCGTAATTTTACGAAAGCAATTTTTACATTGTGTATTAGTTTATGCATGTTAGTAGCCAGTGGTATATTTTCTAACACTGCTTTTGCTGCTGTCCCCCCTGGATTGACCTATGACCAAATCGTAAATACTGGTCTAGCGAATAAGTGTGGTGATATTTTAGGCACTGCTCGCGGTGGTCGTAACTTTATTCCCATTAATCCAGGTCAGTCTGTCGAAATCACTGACCTTTGCTTAGAGCCAACTTCATTCTTTGTTAAAGAAGAATCAAACAACAAGCGCAAAAAACCTGAGTTCGTAGCTAGTAAGTTAATGACTCGATCCACCTCTAGCCTTGACTTTGTAAAGGCAACTGTAACTGGCAACAGCGATGGTAGCCTTTCTTTGGTAGAAACCGATGGGCTAGATTATCAACCAATCACTGTCAAAATGCCTGGTGGTGAATTGGTAGCGATTTTGTTCACCATTAAGGGTTACAAGGCAACTACTAACTCTGGTGTAAATGGTTTGACAACATCCGTTGACTTTGTTGGCACAACCGATGTTCCTACCTATCGTGGTTCTGGATTTATCGATCCTAAGGGTCGCGGTCTAGCGATCGGTTATGACTCTGCTGAGGCATTACCTGCAAAGCGTAACGCTTTCGATAATCGCAGTGTCAAGGATGACTCTACCTCTAAGGGTACTTTATCTTTGCAAATTGCTAAGTTGAATGCTGATACTGGTGAAATTGCTGGTACTTTCGAGTCTGAGCAAACCTCTGACAATGACCTCGGTGGTGTTGAGCCTAAGGAAGTAATCATTCGCGGCGTATTCTACGGAAAAGTTAACTCTTAATTTTATGTTCAAAAAAAAGAGAGTTCCCAATGGGAACTCTCTTTTTTGTTGGCTTTTTTATTGGCTTTACTGTAAATGTTTTTTGAAGAAGTCGATCGCATAGCCAATTTCTAAAACTTGGTTACTGCGCTTGCTGGAGCCATGACCTTCATCGGGGAAGATGACGAGTTGCGAAGGGATTTTTTTCTGTTCTAGTAACTTTTGAATTTGGATGGCTTCACCGACGGGAACGCGGGGATCGTTTGCACCTTGGATGATCAGTAATGGGGCTTTGATGCGATCGCTGTAGGTTACAGGTGATAAATCAATTAAAGCTTGCCGATCCTTAACGGGGTCGCCATATTCACTAATGCGAAGAATGCGGCGATAGGGTGCAGTGTTATTTAGAAAAGTAATCAGATTACTAATGCCGACATTGGATACCCCTGCATCATAACTACCTGCAAATTTAGACATCCCGATCAGAGCTGCATAGCCGCCATAGCTACCGCCGACAATACCAATTTTGGGGGTGATCCCGTTAATTTGCCAGTTTTTGCGGATATAGATCGATGCATCTTCGATGTCGGTGATCACCTTGAGGCGATCGCGCCCATTATCAGCATTGAGCCATGTTTTGCCATAGCCATCACTACCGCGCACATTTGGCTCTACAAATACAAATCCTGCATTCACAAATAACTGGGCATAGCGATTAAAACCTGCGGTACTTTGTGCTTCAGGTCCTCCATGAAAATGTACGATTATAGGGCAAGGCTTTTCCAGAGGATTTTGAGCAGTATTTTCACATTGGGGAGAGTTGTAGATAAACATGGGAATTGATACGCCATCCCGCGTTGTATATTTTTCTAGCTTAGCCTTGGCAAACTTACTAGTGTCAATTTCGGGGGTGCTAGGCAAGACCCATTGCGTTAGTTTTTTAGTCTGCCAATCGTATACATAGCTAAGTCGCGGGGCTTTGGCGGTTTCTACGCCAATAGTGGTGAAACGACCATCACGGGTAGTTAAACCTGTGTAAATGTGATCGGCGTTAGTAAATTCAGGCAGGTCGATCGCCTCATAGTTATTAGCGGCGATCGCCTTAAGGCGCGTATAACCACCATCATTAATCGAGTAGAGAATGCGTTGGCGTTGCTCATCGATATCAAAGCTCGCAATATCCGCTTTTAGCTCTGGGGTAATGGGCGTAAATTGCTTGTTTTGATAGCGATAAAGACGGCGAAATTCACCAAATTTGGGTGTTAACACCAAATATTCGTCAGCATTTATCCCATACTGAATGCTATATTCTTCTTTCTCATTTTGACCAATGAGAGGTGTGGTTACTCTAGTTTTGACATCATATTCATAATATTCTCTTGATTGGCTACCCGTAGCCTTCACAAAGAGAAACTTTTCGCGATCGCCTGTTTTGGGATTTACATATACATCAGCAATCCACCAAATCCCATCGCCGCCAGAGATTGGCACTTTCTTTTTGGTTTGCAAATCGTAGCGATAAATTATATTGGAGTCGGGATTAACATCATTGGCGATGAAATAGATCGTGCGGGAGTCATTGCCGATATATTGCAGAGAGGTACGCACACCCGCTAGGTGCTGGATTACTTCTAGCTCCCCTCCATTGGCTGATTGCAAATATAGTCCAGGGTTTTCCTCGCCTTGGCGATCGCGTGATAGCAGCAGATATTTACCATCAGGAGTGATCCCTGCGATCGTCGTGGCATCCTGTCCTCCCGTCACTTGCACAGGAAATTTTTGTGCGCCATCGAGCCGCCATACCTGTATCGTTCCCGTAATTCCCCAAGTAAAAAATAGTTTTTTGCCATCGGGAGTCACCATGCCCAAACCTGGCGATCGCACATCTAAAATCGACTCAATAGGACGGGTGACGCTAGGAGGCAAAGCTGTTGGTGCATAGCGCTTGAGAATTGCAGGATCAAGGCTATCTTTACCTAAACCTGAATATTGAGCCTGTGCAGGTAAGACAGAAATTATCAAACTAGAGATTAGGGGAAATAATAATGTGCGCTTGTTCATCTTGTTCATTCTATTAATAGTTCGCTAATAATCCAGATTGTTGTGCTGCTCGCTACGCGAGCAGCACAACAATCTGGATTTGGTTTTAATAATTGATGCCGACTCTTGCCCATTTTGACTGCACCCAAACATATAACAAAAATAATCCAGACACCAAGGCAGCGATCGCCCATTTAATCGAGTCTTTCCACAGAGTGGTACTAATCCGTCTTTTGATTTCGTTTCCTTGCAATTGTGTTTGATTGATAGATGTATTAATTTCAGTTAATATTTTCTTCTTAACCTCTTGAGGTTTTGGAATTTCTACGGTGGTTGACTTCTGCTGAGGATTAAGAGATTTTAAAACATTACGAATTTCATTATCAGTATTAGCTTTATTTAAACGATCAGCGATCGCTTGTACTGGCATACTTTGTTTGACAGTTTTAGTAATCACATCAGCTTGACGAATATTTTGCACACGAACTGTATTAATAACGACTAAGGGAATACCTAAGAAAAAAAATATTGCCATTACAAAAGCCATCCAAGAAATAATCTTTGCAGCAAGTGGTTCCCATTTCATCCTTGCGCTATATTCTCCGAAAAAAACTAAGGGAAAAGATAATAATAAAAGTGGAACCCTCTCAACAACCTGTCCATAGGTAATCAGTTCCCAAGTTGCATCAGTAAATTTCAAAGGAATTATCAGCGTAAAGAAATCTAACAAGAATAAAATTAATAAGCAATAGCCAATACCTCTTAATAATAAGAAAGTCTGCCTACTCATTGCTGGTACTTGAATGTCTTGCATAACTATCTCCTATTTGTTAATTGACTTTATTTTTCGTGAAAAAGTATATATAGATGTCCTAAATCATTTATAAAAAGTTAGCTTTCCAATTTTGATACCAATCAATCCATGAGTTTTCTAGTGTCCCATAAGCTTTATCTAGCTTGGTTGTTTTTAATGAAACTGCTAGGGTCGTCAACAAACATTTTCTGTCGCGTAAATCCCTAAACCCAAGCAAATAAAAACCGATATGTTCAAGATTAATATTATGGACAAACTGGTCTTCGGTAATAGTTGCCATACCATGAGAATTGATGCAGGAAGATAAATAAGCACGATCTCCATCTGAGAATAATGCATAATAACCTATTGAATCTAAATAATGAATATTAAGATTCTGGGATGAATTGAATCCTGACATTTCTAAGTATCTAGTAATTTCTGTAGTTCCAGAAATATACAAACTATCGATTTCCAGCAAATCTTGCTTTGGTGAAATATAAGTATATTTTTTTGCAGCGATCGCCCCATTTTTTAAAGCGGCATCAAAATCCTTGCTTGATTGCAATTTCCAACCACGCAAAGATAATTGATTTGGGAATTGAAATTTTGGACGATTTTGAAGATGGGGAATAAATAGAGAAATACCGATAGTGATAAGACTTGATAGGGAAATAATTGCTAAGCAATATATTTTAAATATTTTTAAAGATTGTAATCTCGATCTATTAAATCTAGATCTTACTTTTAGCATTTAATCCTCCCTGATTAGATTTATCAGAGTTATTGAGTATCCGATAAGCTATGCCTCCGACAAAAAAGACAATAAGATTTGAGAAAATGCTTGCACCTCCTCCCACATGCCAATAGTTAAAGTTGTTAATATCGCCATTATTTAAAAGGATTGCCAGTGAAGATAGTCGGATAGTATTAATGATAACAATTGAAAAAATTGTACTAATATAAATATAAATTTGTTTGGTTTTACTGACAGGATAAATATTTAATAAAACTACTATAAATGGCAACATTGTTAATATTGGACCAACGCTAGAGCAGCTAGGCATTATTTCAACTGACCCATTGGGTAAAGAGACTACGGCATTTTGTCTAACGGATTGAAGTCCTATATAGTGCAGCATGAAATTGAGTAACTGAGCATCAATATTGATGATTGGCTTCAATACATTATATAAAGATGCGTAGGGTACAGAAATTAATGTTGCAATTAATATTTCAGATTTATAGTTTTTTAGCCTTCTAAATCCTACGGCTATTAACAATATTCCCATAAAAGTAATAACAGGAAATACTCCAGATAATATATCAACTTTTGATAGGTAAGATTGGCTAAAGCCATGTCTTATAATCATCCAAAAAATCAAGATTAAACCAAATATTGATGAAATTAAGTCGCCACGAAATTTGAGGCTAAATCTACGATTCCATAGTAAAAATCCGATACCTAACCATCCCAATCCATCAAGTAATGATGGGATTCTTTCTGACATTTTCCAAATATAGTAAAGATGTAAAATTGCTAGGCTACTAAGAGCTATTAACACCCAAAAAACATGATATTTATATTTTTTTTTGAATTGTTGGATTTGCAATTCCATAAGATTTTCACATCTTTATAACTAGATAACTAGATTGGCGATCGCGAGTCTTGTTGATCGCGAAGGGTCTGAAAATCCTTATCAGGACTCCACTGAATCGAGCTATCACGCCCTGTCCAAAATACGCGGACTTTGGCTTCATAAAGTCGATTCACCATTTCTTCAACCACACTTGTAGCTGAGGCGATCGCAATTTTAGGATTGATTGCTTCCAAAATTTTGGGATCAATCTGTCCGCCTGTCCACCAGAGAATATTTGCCGATAATTTGGGTAATAGGTCTTTTTGGGTGATGATTATTTGCTGAGATTTTTGGTCAACATTGGCAAGCAGTAACCAAGATAAATCGCCCGTTTTAATTTTGAGAATATCGGGTGACTGATTGATTAATTGGACTGCTACTTGGTTATTAATCGTGATTGTTTCACCTGCCTTTAGAGAGGATAAAGGGGTTTTGGCATTGGCGAGGGCTTGCTGTAGGTTTTGATAGGGTTTAGGAGTGACACCAAGACTGATATCGCGAAATTGGGCGATCGCGACTGAACCAGATATTAAAGTATTCCAGCCATCGCTGACATCAGGTTGGGTATCCGTAGAAATTGCCCAATCAATCCGATTAACCCCCATTTTTTGCAAAAGGGGCTGTAGGCTAAAACCAGCAAATTGCCGATCGCCACTATTAATCAGTACTGTTTGATTTTGATTTTTAATGAGCATAATCGGCACATCATTAAAAGCGGGTAATGTCACTTGAAAAGTATTTGCTTGGGCGATCGCGTTAGGTACAAATAGGACTACGCAAGCCAAAACAAAGGCAATCGTCCAGCGCTGCATTTTGCCAAACCAAGGTACAAGCCAAATTGCCACAAATAGAGCATAGGCGATCAACATTTGCCAGAGATGAATTGTGCCGACATTTGTATTGGCGCTGGGCAAGGTGTTAACCCATTGAGCAATGTCAATTGTCCAATGCAAGATGGGGTAAAGTAACCAAGCGATCGCTGCCCCAATCGGTACAAAGATAATTGCCAATAGTCCGCTAATAATGCCGCCATAGGTACTAATGGAGACTAAAGGTGTCGTAAATACGTTAGCCAATAAGCTATAGGGAGTAAGTTTGCCAAATACCAATAGTTGCAATGGCAATGTCCAGATATAAGCGGCGATCGGTACAGATATTAATTCGGCGATCGCAGGGGGGAGCCATTCTACACGTTCGGAAATCGAGCGTGAGGTGGTGACGAGCCCAAAGGTGGCAAGAAAACTAAACTGAAACCCTAAATCCCAAATCCAGAGGGGTTGATAAAGTAATAGCAATACGGCAGTGATCACTAAACCAATCACAGGACGGCTACGACGCTGCACCACTAAACCGATCAGACTACCGAAGCCCATCACAACTGCCCTTAAAATTGATGGACTCGCGCCTGTGAGCAGCAAATATCCCAGCAAACAGAGACTGCCAACTAAAAATTTAATTTTCAGCGAATTATTGCGAGTAATAGCGATCGCGGCTCCTAAAACCAACGTCACCTGAAACCCTGAAGCCGCCAATACTGCCGCCAAACCTGCTTGAATAAACGCATCCTTTAAATCGCTCGGCAGATCTACGGCGCGACTACCCAATACCAAAGAGCTAAGTAATGAACCTTCGGGAACGCCTGCACCCATCACATGGGCGCGGACAATCTTGCTCACAAACCACCATTCCCCAAAAGATGGCGAATTACCCTCAAAAACTAGCGATCGCCCGCTTAATCCTGCAAATACCCCCTGTCGCGCTAGATAGGATTTGAAATCAAAGGCTCCAAAATTATCGGCACGACTGGGCAAATATAATCTTCCTGAAAGTTCGATCGCCTGCCCTGCGCGTAAACCTGTCACCTCAATCAATGGCACGGTCACATATAATTTCCCCGAAGTAGCCACAAACTTATTAGCCTGATCAGGTTTCAGATTTGTAGCGTTACTATTTGGACTTGCCGCAGGCTCAGGTTTTTGATTGAGATCCTTAATATCAAGTTTGCCAGAAGCATTTATTTCCCTGACCTCTAGCAAAAATTTGGCGCGATCGCTGCGCGTTAAACTAGGAGCCTCAACCAACTGTCCGCGTACGATTACATTCGATAGCGGTGCATATTTGGAAACATCGTTAGCTTCAGGTTGGGGAGTACGAAATTTTACATAAAAGCAAGCAAAAATTGCAATTAATGTGGCCAATAGGTATACCCATCGTTTAGGCCCCAATCGCCAAACCGCAGGAATCACTAGCGATAAGCTAAAGCCAACTCCCAATACCGTATAAAGATTTGTCCAATCTGGCAAAAAACTGGCATAAGCCCCTGCCACAAAGAACAAAGCCAAAACTAAAGCAATTTGCGATCTCCTCATTTACTCAATTTTTGGCAATTTTTAAGGTTAACTGAAGGGGTCGTCATAATTGTTCAGAATCGCGCGATCGCTAAATTCTGAGGGTGGGCGATCGTTGCTCCAAGCCCACCACACTGATTGGCAATCGCATTGATAAAACTCTTGCCATTTACGTTGATGGTTTTCAGTATAAACAGGCGATCGGCGATTAACCCACACAGCTTCAGCTTTACTGGGTGGCTGTCCACATTTAGGGCAGCAAAACCCATGAGCATGGGTAGCCTTTTCGACCCACTCTGGCGGAATTGGATTAAAAGCTTCCATAAATTAGATGGACAAGTGGTTTGCAGCTATTCTATGCAAAGCATGATAACAGCAAATATAGCTGTACCCCAAAACTCAATGAGGAATTGCGGCGCTTCGTGACGCAATTCCTCATTGAGTTTTGTTAACAATGAAAATGTGAACTTATTTCTTCTTGCTAAACCAAAACTCTAAATCTGCAAGACTATCGAAATCCAAAATCGCTTCAGCAAGACTCTCTAAGCGAGGGATATGTAGTCTCATAATTCGAGTATGCAGCTTTGGTGGCACAGTTCCAAACTTATGAGTCAGCAATCTCAAAACAATCGCAACTAATCCTTCTTTACGTCCTTCTTGCCGTCCTTCTTGCCGCCCTTCTTGCCGTCCTTCTTGCAAAATTTCTTGATATGTTACTGATTCGCGCATGAGATCTCTCCTTAAAATTTGCTTAACAATATTTTTGTCTAAAACCAGACCAGCCAATACATAGGTTGCGGCTCCTATGGTTTTGCGAGTATTGAGATAGGTACTTAAAACCTGTGGCATACGCGCAGCGTGTGCGACAGGTTTTAAGTACCTACTTGTTAAACATTCACGCTAAGATGTAAAGGTTTGTTACAAATTTTCTAAATCGTCCTTCCATCGTTAGTGAGCCGTGTCAGCTTTATCTTCTGAAACCAATTATCGCTGGAGTCGTGACAACTACTCTGAATTCGCCCGTACCCTAGATATCTGGCGCACCGTTTTGACCTTTTCTTGGATGATCTGGATCGATGGTAAAAAATGGAGCTATATCGGCGGAAAAACTGAAGCCAAGGTCAAAAAACGCACCAGAAAACGGGCGATCTGGTTACGCGAGTCGATGCTGCAACTAGGTCCCACATTTATTAAAGTGGGGCAGTTGCTTTCCACCCGCGCCGATATTTTGCCGACGGAGTCCGTCGAGGAGCTATCCAAATTACAGGACAAAGTTCCCGCCTTCACTGCCGAAAAAGCTAAGCAAATTATTGAGTTGGATTTAGGTAAACCCATTGAAGAAATGTTTGGGTACTTTGATCCGATTCCTCTTGCGGCAGCAAGTCTGGGACAAGTACATAAGGCGCAACTGCATACGGGCGAAGAAATCGTGGTTAAGGTGCAGCGTCCGGGGTTATTAAAATTATTTGCGATCGATTTGGGAATTCTCAAAAAAATTGCCCAATATTTTCAAAATCATCCTAAATATGGAACGGGACGCGATTGGGTTGGCATTTATGAAGAATGTAGCAAAATTCTCTATGAAGAGGCAGATTATTTAAAAGAAGGCAAGAACGCAGATACCTTTCGGCGTAATTTTCGCGGCGATCGCCGCATCATGGTTCCGCGTGTATATTGGCGCTATGCCTCACGCCGTGTCTTGACCTTGGAATATATGCCGGGGATCAAAGTTAGTAACTATGAAGCCCTCGAAGCCGCAGGACTCGATCGCCAAGCGATCGCCCGTATCGGTGCAGAGGCATATCTAGAGCAATTACTCAATCATGGCTTTTTTCACGCCGATCCCCATCCCGGAAATTTAGCAGTGACAGGTAAAGGCGAACTAATTTTCTATGACTTCGGGATGATGGGGCAGATCCAATCGATTACCCGTGACAAATTGTTACGCACTTTCTTTGGGATCGCTCAAAAGGATGCGGAGGCAGTGGTTAATTCCTTGATCGAGTTGGGAGCCTTAGAAGTTAACGGCGATATTGGTCCAATTCGGCGATCAGTGCAATATATGCTCGACAACTTCATGGGGCAACCTATGGATAAGCAATCTGTAGCATCAATTAGTGATGATTTGTACGATATTGCCTATGACCAACCCTTTCGTTTTCCTGCCACCTTTACCTTTGTAATGAGAGCGCTCTCTACCCTTGAAGGTTTAGGTAAAGGACTTGATCCCAATTTCAACTTTATGGAAGTCGCGAAACCCTACGCAACCAATCTTATGGAAAATGGTAATAGCAAAGAATCAGGCAGTCTGTCCACGGCTTTTCTCGGTGAATTAGGTAGACAGGCGGCACAGGTGAGTAATACAGCGATCGCTTTACCGCGCCGCATCGATGACACCCTTGCCAAACTTGAACGCGGGGACATTCGCGTCAGAATCAAATCTCAGGAAACCGATCGCCTACTACGCCGCCTCAGTAATGTCGGCATCGGCGCAATTTACGCCTTATTGGGAGCCACTTGCTTTCTTTGCGCCACCCTCTTATTAGTAAACGGTTGGTTAGCCCCTGCAATTGCGGCGACAGCGATCGCCATAGTTTTTGTATTAATTTTATTGCGCTTACTATCGCGAATAGATCGTCCTGAACGATGATATTTAAAACTATAGAAAATCCGTAAGCATTTCCCTATAGTTTACGGATACTGCTTTAGTTTTCACCCGTGAGGGTTAAACTAAAGATTGCGGTAGCAACACTTGTCAATTCAATACTTCGAGTCGAACCACCTAACATGAAGCGTCTATTTGCGGGAGCAACCGATACAGGCTGCGTGAGATCAGCCAACCAAGATTCTTACTATATCGATCCTGAGGGGCGATTTTTTGTAGTTGCTGATGGGATGGGAGGACATGCAGGCGGTGAGGTGGCAAGCAAGATTGCTGTCGATTCCATTCGTGAATGTCTAGAAACACTTTGGGATGTCGAAGCCACACCTCAAAAACTAATGCAAGATGCGATCGATAAAGCAAACCAAGCCATTATTAACGATCAAATTGCCAATCCTGTCCGATCGGACATGGGAACAACTGTGGTTGTACTCATATTTCGTGACGAACAGCCTTGGTTTTGTCATATCGGTGACTCGCGCTTGTATCGCTTTCGTGGGGCAAAACTAGAACAAATCAGTGATGACCATACATGGATTGCTCGTGCGATTCAAACAGGAGTAGTCAATGCTGATGATGCGAAGAGTCATCCTTGGCGACATATGCTCTTGCAATGCTTGGGGCGAGAAGATTTGAAATCTGTCACTGCCAAGGATATTGAATGGCAACCTGGCGATCGCTTCTTAATTTGCAGTGATGGCTTGACCGAAGAACTAAGTGATGACCGTATTGCCCATCAACTTAAGGCTACTCGTAACTGTCAACAAGCCGCCGAATCACTGATCGAGGCGGCAAAATTGCGTGGTGGGCGCGACAATATCACCGTAGTAATTGTCTCTAATGAGTTGAACCACAATAATTGAGATAATTGAGATAATTGAGATTATCTGTATATATCGGGCTTAATTCTAAGCTGCACCTATACTAGACGCGCAAAGATTTGTAATTCCTAATGAGTACCATTCGGAGAATCAGCTTTTTAATGCTGCTGACCCTAGCCTTGGTCGCGACCATCGCCCTGTCAGATGTTCGCTTCTTTGCGAATTCCGAGGCAAAGTCTAGCCTTGCAGAAGAGGCTTGGGGACAAGCAGGTTCGATCGCCTATCAAGCGGCGGCGAAAACAATGCGCTCCAAAAACCCTGAAGGCATACCCCTCGATAATGTGCAGAAACGCTATTTACGTCGATATTTCATTGATTATCTGGATCGAGTTACCGTTATTTATGGCGCTCAAATGATGGATCGCTGGATTCTCGGTAATATTGCCGTACATTTTGGCAAAGTTGAGACGATCGCCCAAACCTATTGCGATCGCATTTATTTACGCGATCCCTACGACCCTGAAAACATTAAGCAATTGGGGATCTTAGCTCACGAAATGATTCATGTACGTCAATGCGCCAAAATTGGTGGCTTAGATCAGTTTGGCTACCAATATTTTGTGGAATATAAACGAGCTAAACAAAAGTACGAAAATAATCTAATGGAGCGAGAAGCCTACGATTTACAAAATCGCTTTATCAAAGCCAACCAATAAAGAAGCAGCTTGCGTCTCTTATAATTGTTACGTTACTTCATGCCTTCGCTGTTTTGTATACTCGACCTCTCGCCAATCTCATCGAACAATTGCAACGCCTCCCAGGTGTAGGGACAAAAACTGCTCAACGCCTGTCGCTCCACATCATCAAACGTCCTGTCGAAGAGATCGAAGCTCTTGCTAACGCTTTAATCCAAGCCAAGCAGCAGGTTGGTAGTTGTACTGTGTGCGGACATTTATCGGCAGAACCAATCTGCGAGATCTGCGCTCATCCTAGCCGTGATAATTCGATTATTTGTGTAGTTGCCGACTCCCGCGATCTGATCGCGCTAGAAAAAACCCGTGAATATCGCGGTAAATATCATGTTCTGGGCGGACTCATTTCGCCAATGGATGGCATTAGCCCCGATCAACTCAATATTCAAAACCTAGTGCGTCGTGTCAGTGGCAATAAGGTCGCTGAGGTAATCATGGCGATCGCGCCCAGTGTCGAAGGTGAAACCACCACTTTATATGTAGGTGGATTATTAAGACCTTTTACAAAAGTTACGCGCATTGCCTTTGGCATTCCCATGGGCGGTGATTTAGAATATGCAGACGAGGTAACTCTCGCCAAAGCGATCGAGGGTAGACGCGAACTGGATTTCTAATTTTCTGTAGTTACAGAAAATTATGAAAATATCTTGTTGCATATTGTTCCATCATGCAGATAATATTTTGCTGGTTTGCAACGCAAGAATAATGATGATTAACCCATTCCCTAGAAGGAGTTCTATGACAGCTTTATCTGGGTTAATTGGTTCTGGGTGCATGATCTTTGGTTTGCCATGCTTGCCACCGATCATTGCTAGTCCATCCACTAAACAGCCACAGGCAATTTTGGTTTTAGGCGGCTCCCCCACCCGTGAGAAATTTGCTGCTCAATTTGCTCTAAAACATCCACATCTGCCAATTTTTGTCTCCTCAGGCAGTCCAGAAGAATATGCAAAATATGTATTTGATCGCGCAGGAGTAGATCGGGGCCGTATTCATTTGGACTACCGAGCCGTTGATACTGTCACTAACTTTACAATCATGGTGACAGAATTACAAAAACGAAATATTAAAGATGTATACATAATTACATCGGATTTTCATATGCCCCGCGCCCTTGTTATTGGCAAAATCGTTTTAGGCAGTCGCGGTATTGAGATGTATCCCATCACGATTCCGTCAGAAATTCAATCCGAAAATCCTGCTAAATCCTTGCGTGACGGATTACGCTCAGTGTTTTGGTTAGTTACAGGTAGCTAGAAATAGACGAAGGCGGCGCAAAGCTTCGACTTCATCTATTTGGGTAAAGCTAGACTTTTGATGGATGGTGCTAATTTCAAAAAAATTTCAAAAAACTATTGCCTGAAAATCCAACATGGTGTTATCTTAGTAAAGCGCTAAAAAAAGCGCCGAGCCGGGATAGCTCAGTTGGTAGAGCAGTGGACTGAAAATCCACGTGTCACGAGTTCAAATCTCGTTCCTGGCATAAAAATAAAAAAAGTTGGCTCAGCCAACTTTTTTTATTATTTGTATTAACGAATAGATGCGTTACGTTGCACTAAAGCATCCTACATTAGCTAAGACAAAGCAAAGCCCAAAAGATAAATAGCGGCACTTCGCGCCGCTATTTATCTTTTGGGCTTTGCTAAATGACAACGTAAAACACTGTAATTGGTATAAGATTCCAAAAGCGAAGTCATCACATAATTGATTGGAGATATAGCCTTGAAAGGAATTTTGATTAGCTTTGGCATTATGGCGATCGCTGTACTGGTCATTGTAGTTGCTCAAATTACAGGCGGACAGCCAGCAGTTGCTAGTAGTGGTGCGCCATCTACAGGCGCACCAAATCAAACAGAAGTAAAAATAGCAGAAGCACCTTTAACTAATATGAGTGATTCCGAAATCAAAGAAACTGGCACTGGGCTTAAATATCAAGTAATCACTGCTGGCACAGGTGCAACACCTAAAAAAGGCGATACCGTGGTTGTGCATTACACAGGCACTCTCGAAGATGGAACTAAGTTTGATAGTTCTCGCGATCGCAATAGTCCCTTTTCCTTCAAGCTTGGAGTTGGTCAAGTGATTAAGGGATGGGATGAAGGCTTAGCCGATATGCGTGTAGGCGATTGCCGCACCTTGATCATTCCTCCAGATCTTGGTTATGGTGCGCGAGGAGCAGGTGGAGTCATTCCTCCTAATGCCACATTGATTTTTGATGTCGAGCTATTGCGTATTTCTTAATCTCCTTGTAACGACGGATCGCGTCATTATTCAGGTTCTAAATAAATAAGGGGCGCAATGCGCCCCTTATTTATTTAGAACTATACATAGGCTGGACACAAGTGTTATAATCAGAAGCCTGTGAAAAAATGACAATCTTTGTAACTAAATAAATAAGTAACGGTTATGACAAAACGTACTCTACGCGGTAGCGTCCGCAAAAAGAAACGCACCTCTGGATTTCGCGCTAGAATGGAAACCCCCACAGGTCGCCGCGTCATCAAAGCACGTCGCAGCAGAGGTCGAGTTCGCTTGACAACTGTATAATTTGTTATCAGATTTAATCCGTAAACCTATTCGTACTTAAAGTGTACTTGTTTATTTCCTAGTGCTTCCTAATCAAAACCGTCTTAGACGGCGAGACGACTTTGCGAAAGTATATGCCAATGGGGATCGCTACAGAGGCAAGTATTTAAATCTAAAAATTCTTTTAGATGTTAACGCAGAATCCACCAAAATTGGTATCGTTGTTAGCAAAAAAGTTAGCAAGTTGGCGGTAAGCCGTAATCGATTTAAGCGTCAACTTCGCGCCATTTTTCGACAACTTCTGTCACAATTAAAAGGAGGATTGCAAATTGTTGTAACAGTTATTGCTTCTCAGAGCAAGCCAAGTTATCAGCAGCTTTGTGATGATCTTAAGAATTTATTAGCAAAGGCGAAGGTTTTGCATGGCAATTAATGAGGAAGTTTATTACGAAGGCGCACCTCACATCGGCGATCTAATTGTTAGCTTGCTGATGAGTATTTTTGTGATCACAATTCCCTTTGGCATTGCTGCGATCGCAAGAGCTTTATGGGTACGTTATCGCATCACCAATCGACGCATTACCGTTACAGGTGGCTGGAGAGGTCAAAACCGCACAGATATTGTGTATGCGGAAATCTCCAAAATTGTCACGGTTCCCCGTGGTTTAGGTAGTTGGGGTGACGTGGTGCTGACCCTCAAAGATGGTTCGCGGCTTGAGTTAAAGTCTCTGCCTAATTTCCGTGAGACATACGAATATATCGAATCAAAGCTGAGCCTGAAAGCACAGGACAGAAGCGGTGCAATCGGTAGCAAAGCCTAAAATAAAATATTTCAGCGATCGCCCTAGAAGCTAAACTCTTGGGCGATCCTAATTTTGATAAGTGATCAATAATCATTTAGATGCAAACTCAACAGTAAAGTAGAAAATGGATTTCGGTGTAGGTTTTCTTTCCAACAACATAATGTTGCCTTTCCTAGATTTTTTCTACGGCATCGTGCCGAGCTATGGATTGGCAATTATTGCATTAACGTTGGTCGTCCGTTTTGCGTTGTTCCCCGTTAGCGCCAATCAGCTTCGCAGTATGCGTCGCATGAAAATCGCTAACCCCGTGATGCAACAAAGAATTAAAGAAGTGCAAGAGCGTTACAAGAGCGATCCTGCCAAGCAGCAAGAGGAGCTAGCCAAAGTAAACTCGGCGAACTTTAAAGAATTTGGTAATCCCTTGTCGGGATGCCTGCCTGCGATCGTGCAATTACCAATTCTCTTTGCGTTGTTTGCAACTTTACGCGGATCGCCCTTTGCAGATATTAACTATTCTCTGAATTTTCAGGTCTCGGCTCCTGCGGAAAATCAGGCGCAAGTTGTTCATCAGCCTTTCACTTCTCCTAGCCAAAACGTTTACTTTGCCGATCGCGTACATTATCCAGTATTGGCAACCGCAGTAAACGGCACGACTTTGGCGATCGGCGAACAATCAAAAATTGTTTTACAGACTGCTCAAGGTCAGGATTTTCAAGCATTATCTGCTGAATATCCAGATGTGGAAATGACCCCTCGCTGGAAAGTTACTAAGGGACAAGAGTTCGTTGATGTTTTAGAGGATGGAACCGTAGTAGCTAAGCAAGCTGGTGAAGTCACAGTTCAAGCAACTGTACCTGGCTTAGCTGCAAATAAAGGATTTCTGTTTATCAAAGCCCTTGGTAAGACTGGTGTAACTAATGCTGATGGCAGCATTAACTGGGATATCGTGATTATGGTGCTTGGTTTTGGTTTAAGTCTATATGCCAACCAAAATATATCTGGCGGATCGACCCCCAAGCCTAGTAATTCAACTCCTGAAGCTTCGCAACAGGACACAATGAACAAGCTCACACCAATTATTTTTTCTGGTATGTTTTTGTTCTTCCCTTTGCCATCGGGTGTGATGTTATATATGCTGATTGCTAACATTTTCCAGACCTTGCAAGCTTTTATTGTTGCCAAGGAACCACTACCTGAAAATCTCCAAAAGCTAGTTGCTGTTTCCGCAGGTGCTACTGACTCTGGTAATGCTAAAACAGAAACCAAGTCAATTACACCAAGTAAGTCTGAATCTAGCAAAATTCCTTTTGATGCTAAAGCTAAAAAGGCAACTGTAGTAGACGAGCAAGATAAAGATGGTAAGTCGCCCACAAAGTCGGCTTTACCTTTTGAGCCAAACTCTTCTAAAAAGAAGAAAAAGAATTAATTTAGGGGGCGCTAAGCGCCCCCTAAATTAACTAGATCTAAAAAATTTTTATAGCAGATTAACTTACAGACAAGGGGTCTTAAGACCCTTGTTGTTTAAGATTGTAAGTACTTCATTTACCTAAAAGCTGCTATAACAACAGAATAACTTGAGCATCGCTTAAGCTATTTAAAACCGATCTCGAACAGGAAATTATTGGTTATGGAAGATGCTTCAGCAAGTACAAATTGGCTTCAAGAGCTTTTAAGCTTGATGGGTTATGCAGCTTCAGTTAATACTAAGCTTTTAGAATCATCTCCAGAACAAGTTTCTGCTAACTCTCGTAATTATTGGCTGGAAATCACTACAGATGGCTTAGGAGATCAGCAAATTCAAAGATTGATCGGTCAGGATGGCATAGTAATTGATTCGCTCCAATATCTTGCTAATACCCTCCTGAATAATCATGTATCTACAGATGTAAATCATTCGGAAGATAATCATCAAAACCGTAATTTTTATACTGTTGAATTAAATGGCTATCGCTCCGAATATTTAGCCAATTTAAATGCCTTAGCGGAAAAAGCCGTACAAACTGTTCGGGAAACGCAAACCGAGTTTGCAATTAAACAGCTTTCATCAGCCGATCGCCGCTATATTCATCAGATGTTAGAAGCTTTTCCTGATATCGAAACCTATAGTCAGGGAAAAGAACCAAATCGTCACTTAATTGTTAAATTGGTGCAGATCTAATGGAAAAGTTATATATTCCCCAAATTGCTAGAGCTGTCGAAGCTAACGAGTCTTTTGAGTTTAAAGAATTTATCGAAGGCTTGGAAACATTAACGCCTGTCCAAGGGGTTATCTCTATAAATCACCTTGGTTCATTCCTAGAGGTTAGCGCTAAGGCTTCGACAATTATTACTTTGACCTGCGATCGCACCTTAGTGCAGTTTAACTATCGCCTTGCGATCGATACATCCGAAAAGATTTGTCTAGAAGAACCTTTGCCAGAAGGTGAGTATCCTAAGGAAAGAGAAGTGGAAACAGTGGATCTAGTAGAATCTCTATCTCCTAATGGCTATTTCGATCCTGCGGCATGGTTGTATGAGCAGCTAACGTTGGCTATCCCCTATCCCAAGATTGCTCCTGATGCTCCTCCTCTTGAGTTGACAGATGCTACTAATCCAAATTTAGATACTTCTGTAGATAAACGATGGGCAATTCTCAGTTCATTGCAAATATCTGAATAACAAATCAATTATGTGATGGTTTCCTCGCCGAAGGCGGGGAAACCATCACCTCGTGATGCGAGACTTTTTTTGCTTAACTGGCGCAAGTAAATAAATTGACTAGCTGTTCTTTTTCGATAATGTTCTCAATCTCTTGAGCAACTTCCTTCGCTTTGTCGCGCTGACCGATCGCCCAGTAGACACTGCTAATATCAGAAAAAGCTCTGGAACGGATATTCGGATCGGGTGCTGTCTTGGTGAGTGCAAAGCTGTCTTGTAAAATTGGCTCGACCTTATCGCCCAAACCAAATTCGCCATAGGTGCTAGCAATTAGGTTAAGGGCTAATAGTCTTTGGGCAGGCTCAGTGATATTTTTAGCAATACCTAAAGCTTGTTCCCATACTTTGGCAGCTTGTTCAGGATTGTTGAGTTTTTGATATTGACGACCAACTTCGATCAGAATATTAAAAACATCAATGGAAGGCGGAACGTTGCTTAAACCTTGAAGACTTTGATCGAATAATTTGATCGCTTCGTCATTTTTTTTGTCTTTAGCATAGGCGATCGCCACATTGGCAAATCCAATGTGCTTCTCAACACCTTTTTCGTCAAGATTAGCGATTACCTCTAGAGCCTTGTCATACTGTTTTGATACCAAATATTGATTGGCAACTAAAAACAGCGATCGCGTTTTCAAGATTTCAGCATTCTCAGTCTCTGTTTTTTCAACCACCTTAGGATCAGGAGGAGTCGCTTTTTCATCTTGAGCAGCATCTTGCTTCAATAATTTGGTGGCTACTTTTAAATCTGTCTTCTTGGCAGTTTTTATATTTTTAGCCGCTTCCTTTGCCGAGGCGATCGCGCTATCCCGAATTGCATCAAATTCTTGGAAAACGTTGGTTAATGTAGCCACCGCTTTAGGGTGATTACCAGCTTGGGCATAGCTTCCTGCAATTTCCACCCTTGCTCTAGTTCTAGCTTGACGATTTTCAATCATGGGCAGTAGATCTAGTGCAGAGGAGATTGCGGATTCAGAATTAAAGTCATCACCTAACTCTGTATAGACATTGGCGATCGCGCTAAAAGCACGGGATCGAGCATAGGCATCAATAATTTCAGGGGTAGCTTTAGTCGCAGCAGCTAGTAAATTTTTAGCATTATCTTTTTTACCTGCCTCGTTATAAGCCTGAGCAATCTTGATATTGGCGAAAATTCTATCAACAGGATCTGGCAACTCTTTAGCGATCGCCAAAACATTATCTAGAGTATCTGAGGCTAATTTAGTCTGCGATGCTTTAGTCAGCCGACCTGCTGTCTCCAATAGCGCAAAAGACTTGAGGGAAGGATCAACAATTTTAGATGCAGTGGTTATGCTCTTTTCTAAAACCTTTTTTGCCTGATCGGGTCGTTGTAATTCCAGATATTGACCAGCGATTTCGCTAAAGGCGGCAATTTTGGCTTCAGGAGATTTGCCTGCATCGGCGAGAGATACATAACATTGCAGTGGTACACCCTGAAATTTTGGATCTTCTATTTTCCTAGGAGTAGCCGCCCACACTGTACCTGTTGTTGCCAGATTGAGCAGTACAGCTAAACAGCCAGCCAGAAGCCTAATCCAGATTGTTCGCATAATTAATTCTGTCCTTGCGTGGATTGTTGATTGTAATATCTTTTGGATTCTACCCAATTCATTAGCGATCGCGCCAAAACATCATCAAAGTTACCGATTTGAGCTACTTCTCGGATTTACTTTTTTAGACTGGTAAGGGAGTAGGAGTAGCTCAGGTTATTCTTCCTAAAGAGATATAATGTAAAGAAAGATTGCAAAAGATTGAGAGATCTGTTACATTTCCTACAGTAAGGTAATTAACTCACAGGATAAATCAATCATGTCTGACGAAAATCGTAATGTATGGAGCTTTGGATTCACTGCTGGTGCTGAAAATTGGAACGGCCGCCTAGCAATGATTGGTTTCGTAGCGGCTCTAGCGACCGAACTAATTAGCGGTCAGGGCGTACTACATTTTTTTGGAATCGTATAATTTCTAATATTAAAAAAAGGAGTCTGTGCAAAGCACAGACTCCTTTTTTTATTTATTAGGACTTACTCAAAAGAAAGGGACGTAGGGGCAATTCATGAATTGCCCCTACGGTAAAATCAGGGTCTCAAGACATTTTTGCGTAAGTCCTATTTCTAATAAAAAGCTCTTCTTGTGCAAGAAGAGCTTTTTTTAATTATTCAGCAGCAACAGCTACTTCCTCTACTGGTGCTTCAGCATCAGGAACAGCATCAACCTCTTCTTCTTCAACCGCTTCTGGCTCAAGCTTAACCGTCAAGTAACGAATTACATCGTCACCCAGACGAAATGTTCTTTCCAAAGTCTCAATAGTTTTAGGAGTCGCTGAGTAATTAACTTGAATATAGATACCTTCACGATGTCCTTTAATGTCGTAGGCTAGTCTACGTCTACCACGATGTTGAATGGTGATATCTTCTGCTTCTTGTTGTACTAAGAAGTCTTGATATTTGGCGATCGCCGCATCAGCATCTTGATCGGGAAGATCAGGACGCAAGATATACATGGTTTCGTACAAACGCTTAACAGTCATTTAGTTATTTCCTTACGGTCGGTAATCGGCTTCTATTAATTTAGATTTTTGAAGCAAGGATCTACTATTATATCGTGTTAGGGCAAATACAACGCTCTGTACACAAGTAAAAAATATTCTGCTTAAAAATCTTGCTTTGCAAGATTTTTAAGCAGAATATTTTAGTTAGCAGTAATTTACAAGCTAACATGACTGACCTTTGGGATGACTTACGATCCCAAAATGTCCTTAATTTTATATTTTAATCTTATAATCAAGTAAACAGAAATACACATTTCTGTTTATTCCACCTATAGTAAAGTTTTGATAACAAGCATGGTAGCGCAGACTGATACGATCGCAAACATCTTGATTGTGGAAGATGAACTTGTTACCGCCAATGCCCTTTCAGATGTTCTGTCAGATTTGGGGTATCGAGTTCTTGAAATAGTTGATAGTAGTGATGATGCGATCGCTTCTATTCATCGGCATATTCCCGACATAGTTCTGATGGATATTAAATTAAGAGGCTCTGATAATGGAATTACTGCGGCTAACAAAATTCATGAAATAGCATCTATTCCCATAATTTATTTAACAGCTTTTAGCGATCCTGAAATTTTAGAACAGGTAGTTTCAACTTCTCCCTATGGATATCTTACCAAGCCTCTTAGATATGCTGAAGTCAATATGGCGATTATCCTCGCCTTAAATAAATACCATACAGAAAAAATCCTTCAAGAAGCTTTAGGAAAAGAAAAGGAACTTCATGCTATAAAATCTCGTTTACTGGCTATGGCATCCCATGAATTTTCTACACCCATGTCAGTAATTCGGTTGTTGATTTGGAAATTACAAAATTTTGAGGATCAACTAACTAAAGAAAGTAGAGCTAAAAATCTTATTTCTATTCAATCAGCAATTAAAGATATTAATTGGTTGCTAGAAGAGATTAAACTTATTTCCTGTTCTGATTCTGGCAAATTTCCATTTTATCCTGAAAAGCTTGATGTCAAAACCTATTGTCAACAATTAGTAGATAGTTTTCAAGCAGAAGATACTCAGCATAAATGCCAAGTTAAATTTCATAGTCATGGTAAATCCCATCAACTTAAAGTCGATAAGAAATTGCTATGGCATATTGTGATGAATTTAGTTTCTAATGCGGTTAAATATTCCTATGCGGGAGGTACGGTTGATGTTGATTTAACCTGTGATCCAAAGCAGATAATTTTGAGTATTTCTGATCATGGTATTGGCATACCTGAAGAGCATCTAAACAGTTTATTTATGCCATTTTTAAGAGCCGAAAATGTTGGTAGTATTAAGGGCTTAGGAATGGGTTTATATATTGCCAAACAATCGGTCGATGCTCATCATGGCAAAATAGCTGTGGAAAGCGAAGTCAATGTGGGGACAAAGTTTACAGTGGTTTTACCCTCAGCAGAGAGCATTTTAAAGAGTTGATCTTTTGAGCAGTACAGAAAAATTTTAAAAGTGGCGCGAAGCGCCACTTTTAAAATTTTTCTGGGTTTTAAGTCAGCGCAAAGCGCTGTAATATTTAGAAATGGCAGCAAATATAGATAAATCCTTGATTACAAATTCTGACGATCGCTGGATGTATCGCTGTATTGATTTGGCAAAACAAGCTAGAGGACAAACATCTCCTAATCCTATGGTGGGGAGTGTGATTATTAAAAATGGGGAGGTGCTAGGCGAAGGATTTCATCCTAAGGCAGGAGAACCCCATGCTGAAGTGTTTGCCATTCGGGCAGCACAGACAACAGGAATAGATTTAAGCGATGCGACGCTCTATGTCAATCTGGAGCCTTGTAATCATCATGGGCGCACTCCACCCTGCTCTGAGGCGATCGTGCAAGCGGGGATTGGGAACGTTGTTATTGGTGCAATTGACAATGATCCGAGGGTGTCAGGTAGTGGATGCGATCGCCTTCGCTCGGCAGGAATTGCGGTAAGAACAGGGATTTTAGAGCAGCAATGTTTAGAACTGAATGAGGCTTTCTTCCATCGGGTGAAAACTAATTTGCCCTTTGGTATTTTTAAATATGCGATGACCCTTGATGGCAAAATTGCGACGACTTCAGGACATAGCTACTGGATTACAGGTCAGGAATCACGAAAAATTGTCCATGATTTACGCTTAAGTTGTGATGCGATCATTACAGGCGGAAATACCGTCAGGCTGGACAATCCGCACTTAACGACTCATGGATTGAGCAAGCATTGTCCTCTGCGGGTGGTGCTGACTAGGGGTTTTAATCTTCCTGAAGAAGCGAATTTATGGAATGTCACCGATACGGAAAAAACCCTTGTGATTACTTTGCCTGATCAAAATCCTGAACTTCAGCAAAAGTTATGCGATCGCCATGTGGAAATTCTCGAACTAGAAGATATTTCACCGCAGATTGTGATGCAGGAATTGGCTAAGCGTGGTTGCAATACAGTTTTGTGGGAATGTGGCGGCAAGTTAGGAGCCGCCGCAATTAAGGCGCGAATGGTACAAAAAATCTATGCTTTTATTGCTCCTAAACTAATTGGAGGTTTTACGGCTCCTAGTCCCATTGATGATCTGGATCTGCCCTTGATGACCGATGCGATCGCTCTATTACGCCCTCAATTTCAACAAATCGGGACAGATTTTCTAATTACTGGTTATCCAGATTTATAATGAGTTTTATAATGAATAGCATTAATCTTTTAACTCATTTACCAATTGTTGAGACTTTCCATTCTGTGCAGGGGGAAGGCGCATGGATGGGCGTAAATGCCTTTTTTATTCGTTTGGCTGGTTGTGATGTGGGCTGTCCTTGGTGTGACACTAAAATTTCTTGGAACGTCAAAAAACATCCTCAAATGGCGATCGCCGATCTGGTAACGGAAGCCGTAAATGCTAATCCTGCGATCGTGATAATTACAGGTGGAGAGCCATTAATGCATGATTTAACTGCGTTAACTGATCAGTTAAAATCTCAAGGTTTGCGAGTTCATTTAGAAACATCAGGCTCCCATCCCTTTAGTGGAAACTTTGACTGGGTAAGTTTTTCACCAAAGCAGTTTAAACATCCCCATCACAGTATTTATGATCGGGTTAGCGAACTTAAAGTAGTAGTTAAGGATGAATCAGATTTACTTTGGGCAGAACAGAATGCGGCAAGAGTTGCACCAAATGTGCTGAAATATTTACAGCCTGAATGGGAAACTGTTGGCAGTAAGGATTTGATTTTGCAATATGTTTTAAGTCATCCAGACTGGCGCGTGAGTCTTCAGACCCATAAATTATTAGGAGTTAGATAAGAAAGCGCAAAGCGCTTTCTTATCTAACTCCTAATAATTTTAAAATTTATTTGTAATACAAAAAACCTAAATAAGCTGTAAGCAATAAAAAAATGACAGAAGTGACAAGTTCCATAATCTCGAAAAAAGCCGTAATTTTATTGTCGGGTGGTCTCGATTCGGCAACGGCGGCGGCACAGGCGATCGCGGATGGCTATGAGGCGATCGCCTTGTCCTTCCGCTATGGTCAGCGCCATGAACGGGAGTTATTGGCAGCAAGACAGGTTGCCGATGCTTTAAAAATTAAAGAACATTTTGTGGTCGATGTGAATTTGGCACAATGGGGCGGCTCGGCTTTGACGGATACAAATATTGATGTACCGACGGAAGGAATACAGGCAGGAGAAATTCCGATTACCTATGTCCCCGGACGCAATACGGTATTTATTGCGATCGCCTTATCTCTAGCGGAATCGAAAGGAGCCGAAGCAATTTATTTGGGGATTAATGCGGTGGACTATTCAGGCTATCCTGATTGCCGTCCTGATTATTTACAAGCATTCCAGAAGTTAGCGGCGCTGTCTTCTAAGGTAGGAGTAGAAGGTCATGCTCCTCAATTGATTGCGCCTTTAGTAATGGATTCTAAAATTGATATTGTGCGCCGAGCAAGGCGTTTAGGTGTGCCAATTGAGCTTACATGGTCATGCTATCAAGGTGGTGAAGTTCCCTGTGGGGTTTGTGATTCTTGTCGAATTAGGGATAAGGCTATTCTTGAAGCGGATCTATCTAAGTAGCGCTTCGCGCTACTTAGATAGATCTTAAACTAGTTGGCTGTCCCCATAGAATCTTTTCGTGGGTATATACAACCATCCCCGGTTTTGCGCCCTTGGGCTTAAAGACATATTTGGGATTTGTGCAGACGATCGGAACTTGATCGCTTTGGCGGGCGCGACTGTAATAGGCGGCATAATTTGCCGCAACTTGCAGATCTTGGTCATCGGCGATCGCGCCCGCAGGTAAGCGCAGCAACACATGACTACCAGAGATTTCTTGAGCATGGAGCCAGAGGTCATATTCCCCTGCGATGCGAAAGGAAATCAAATCATTTTGATAGTTGTTGCGACCGATCCATACCTCAAATCCATTGGGAGTATTGAAGCGATGACAATCGGGAATCTCTTCCTGTTTGCTTCTGTTACTTTTGCTTTTACCACCTTTATTGTTTTTAGAATTATTTCTAAAATTTCCTTTAGTCCGCACTGCATACTCGGCAGTAACTTTGAGATAACCCTGTTGAGCTAGTTCGGCACGAATTTCCTGCAAAGCTGAGAGTTCATGCTGCTCTAATAAACTAACGGCAGTGGCGACCTGTTCGAGATAGGCGATTTCCTGTTGGACAGATTCTAAGAGAGGCGCGATCGCAATGGCGGCTCGTTTTTGTTTTTGATGTTTTTTGTAAAAAGATTGAGCATTTTGTTGAGCATTTTGAGTCGGATCGAGAGGAATTACCACAGATTTTTCTGAATGAAAATCAGTAAGTTTAATCTCTTTCATGCCTATTTTCCAAAGATGCAAATGTGCCATCAGCAAATCCGCTTTATCTTTGAAATCATCCGCTTGAGTCGAGAGTTGCAAGCGGTCGAGAAATTCTGTCTCTTTAATTGTCAACTTCGCTAACTGATTTTGAATCGCCTGACTAATCTGTTGATGTAATTGCTGGAAAGCAACTTGTCCTGTTTGCTGAGAGTAATAGCGATCGCAAAAATCATTAACTGGTTGAGAAGGTTTACCTTCATCCCCCAGCCCCTTTTCCCATATTTCTGTGTACAGATTGGGTTCTAGATCCCCCCCAGCCCCCCTTGCAAAGGGGGGAGGATTATTTTCTTCTTCCCCCTTTGTAAGGGGGATTGAGGGGGATCTCACGTTAGGGATGAGGGTATATCCTTTCTCTTCTAAATGTGGATAAAATTGCTTCTTCTCAATACAAGTCAGCCAAATTTGCCAAGCGCGGTAGAGAGATTCCCATTCTAAAATAGTTAAATCTGCAACATTGGTTTCGCCATGAATATCGGCGATCGCCAACAAAGAGCGCACTAGCGACGAACTCACACCGCGATAATTGCTAAGTAAGTTGCGCTTAATTTCCTTGGGAATCAAAATCAGGCGATCGCGCCATGAGTCAAAGGATTCAGTGAGGCTGGGAATTGCTTCGAGTAAGGCAGGTGGCAATTCATAGCGATCGCCTGTTTGGATCGGGCGCACTCGCGACTGTTTGCTGCTAACTTGGTGGGCGGCGGTGACAATTTCGCGATCGGCATTTACTAAAATCGCATTGCTATATTTGCCCATCACTTCTAGATAGAGATGCCATAGCACCGCATCATCGGGACGCTTTGCAAATTGTAAATCAACTACACGCTCCCAAGGACTAATTAATTGCACCGACACCAAGGCAAACCCTGCCACTTGATGCAAAATTTGCTGACTAAAGGTGAAAGTATCAGGTTGTTTAGGCGGTGGCGCACTGAGGTGTAATCTGGCGGACTGTGGATGCCAACATAGCAATAACCATTGTTTTTTTTCTAAAGTTCGTAATTGCAAATGAATTGTGTGGCGATCGCTTTGATGCACCTGCTCTAACCTCGCAGGCACACAAGCGGTATTTAGCTCATGGGTCAAAGCCACAAGTGTGGTCAAATCAGCAGGTTGCATCGGTTTAGCCTCTTGTATAGGGTCTGTATAAATTAAATTTGAGCGAAATTAACCGATATAGGCGATCGCCCGATCGCGCCCCTGTTTTTTGGCGGCATAAAGAGCAGCATCGGCATGGGTAATTAAAATTTCTAAATTTTGCTCAATTGTTGGCATCAAACTAGCCACGCCCAAACTTAGGGTAACGCGATCGCTGACCAGTGAATTTTGATGGGGAATGGCAAGATCGGCGATCGCCTGCTTAATAGACTCAGCAATAATCAGCGCCCCTTCAATATCTGTATTCGGCAAAATTACCGCAAACTCTTCGCCGCCATACCTTGCGACTAAATCAACAACTCGTTGGGGTACTTTGGCGATCACCTGAGCCACTTGAATTAGACAATCATCACCGCCTTGGTGTCCATAGGAGTCGTTATAAAGTTTGAAGTAATCAATATCAATGAGAAGCAGGGAAAGCGATTTTTTTTCTCGTTGATGATGTTGCCAATGGAACAATAGGTAATCATTAAACCGACGGCGATTGGCAATTTGAGTTAAACCATCTATGTTTGAGAGCAACTCTAATTTATGATTTGCTTCCTGTAATTGCTCATTGATTTTCTGCAACTCCAGTTCAGTTTGCTTTCGTGCCGTAATATCTCGTACAGTAATTGCAAAGCCATCCCCTAGCTTGACAGCAACGTAATGATACCAACAAGAATCACCAAAAAGGTAATAAAAATCATCGTCTAAAGATTCGCCCGTTTCAACAACATTAACAAATTGATCAAACAAATTGGGATCAAGGTTTTTAAGAAGTTTTTTTAAAACTAATTTGCCAATTAGATCCTCGCGATTACGTTGTAAAGCCCTAGAAATAATCGGATTCACAACTAAACAACGAAAGTCTTGAATATTGCCAGTGATCGGATCGCGAACCGCTTGCATCGCGGCGATACCGTCTAAAGCGCTATTTAAAACACTAGCAATTAAGGATCTAGATTGATAGAGTATTTCTTCAGCTTCTTGACGTTTAAAAATTTCACTTTGTAGCGATTGTCGTTGTTTTTGAATCGTTAAATGAGCTTCTATTCTTGCCACCACTTCTTCAATCTGAAAAGGCTTTGTTAAATAATCAACACCACCCACTTCAAATGCTTTTAATTTATCAAAAGTTTCACCTAAAGCACTCACAAATAAGATGGGAATATGGCAAAGATCGAGATCATTTTTAAAAGCTTTACAAACTTGATAACCATCCATTTCTGGCATTTGAATATCTAAGAGGATAATATCTGGAGCCTTAGATTTTGCACTTTTAAGTCCTCTGCTGCCATTAATGGCGCTACGCACGACATAGCCTAATTGAGAAAGTAAATCGGTCAATAATTTTAGATTTTCTGGTAAATCATCGATTAATAAAATATTGCCCTTTGTCTTTGATCGGTCGGGATGCACTGATAATTCACTCATAAGTTTATATATTTGGCGATCGCTCTATTCCCTATTTCCTGTTTCCTCATTCAACCATGCCACAATTTCGTCAAATTCAAACTGACGGGCAAGTTTTTCGAGAATTTTGATCGTAGTGGATTCTTGATCGGGAATTTCTTGAATAAGTCTCATCACACGATTACTATCACCTTCGATCGCTGCCTCTGATAGTTGCGATCGCCAATCATTAGACATCGTTTTTAGGCTTGCTAAATGTGCTGATGATAACATAAGGTCGTTATCCTCATTGGTTAGGCGATCGCTCTCTACATTCTCGTAAATGTATTGCACACCTAAATGTTTTGTTAATATTTCAAAAAGTACTTGTTCTTTAAATGGTTTACGAACAAAATCATCACAACCTGCGGATAAAACGATCGCTTTTTCTTCTTCCAAAACACTTGCTGTTAAAGCAATTATCGCCGTTGCATTACCTTTGGTGGTGGATTTAATATATTTAGTCGCCTCATAGCCATCCATCACAGGCATTCGCATATCCATAAATATTAAATGTGGTTCCCAATCATCCCAAACAGCGATCGCCTCCTGTCCATTACTAGCTTCTTTGATTTCAAAACCGAAAGGAGACAGCAATTTAATTAATAATTGTCTATTAATACTTTTATCATCGACCGCCAAAATTTTATAAACAGGTTGATCGAGGGCTAGACCTAAAACTCGCTGTTTTAACGTGTTATCTTCCTGAGTTTCTTTGCCTAATTTTGCCTGAATGGAGAAGCTAAAAGTTGTGCCTTGATTGAGTTCACTTTCTACGGTGATATCTCCCCCCATTAATTGCACAAATTGCTGACTAATTACTAATCCTAAGCCTGTTCCTTCTTGAGCTTCTTTCCCTGAATCTGTTTGCGAAAATGCCTCAAATAATTTAGTTAATTCCTCTGGTGCAATTCCTTTGCCAGTATCACGAATACTAAAATTTAAACTGCATTTTCCATCTATCACTTCGGCTATTGAGTTAATACTTAAAACCACTTCACCTTGACGAGTAAATTTAATCGCATTGCCCAATAAATTGAGTAAAACTTGACGCAGTTTTATTCCATCTGTGTAAATATAATGAGGTAAGTTATCACCGCGATCAAAAATTAATTCTAATCCTGCATTAACGGCTTTTAAATGCAACATATCCTCTAAATCATCTAATAATTGATACAAATCAAAATCTTTTAGATTTAGAGTAGTTTTGCCTGCTTCAATTTTAGAAAAATCAAGAACATTATTAATTAAGGTTAATAAATACTCCCCACTTCTTTGAATGATTCCTGCATTTTCATATTGTTCTTTAGGCAAATGTTTTGTGCGTAACATTAACTGAGAAAAACCGATAATTGCATTTAAGGGAGATCTTAATTCATGACTCATATTCGCAATAAAACTACTTTTAGACTGATTGGCAACTTCGGCTTTGTCTTTAGCAATTGCTAATTCTGTGGTGCGTTCTTCTATCCGATGTTCTAAGGTCTCAAAAGATTCTTGTAATTGATTTGCCATACTATTAAAAGAATTAGTCAGAGTCGATATTTCTGTAATATTTCTAGTTTCTAGCAAATCATTTTTTATCTCAGAATTTTGCCATTTTTTTAATGCTAAAGCTTGACTATAACGACTCAATTTTGAGATAGGAATGGTAATCCAACGAGCAGTGAGAATACCAATTATTGTAGCAATAATCAGGGTAAGACCAGAGAATAAAATAGTTAAACGGACGTTTTGGTTAATTTGTTCCATGAAGTCAGATTCAGGAATGATAATAACTGTCAACCAGTTTAAATTTTCTTTGGACACGGGCAGAACTTGTACAAAATAGTTCTGACCATCCACTGACAAATTAAGTTTTTGATTTTTTTGAATATCTGATAGTTTAAAGTTATTTACTAAATATTGAGATGCTAGTCGAATTAGTTGATTTTTACTAGCAGTTGCTTTTAAGCGTCGTGAATTAGCATCAACATTTTGAGATAACTCACTTTTGGTGGTAGGGATAAATGGTACTTCATTAATAGAATTGGCAATCATTTGTCCTTGTTTATCTATTAAAAATGCTTGTCCTGTGTTCCCAATTTTTAGACCTTGGAGAAAGTCTCCAAACTGATTTAGATATAGACCAGTACCCAGTACTCCTTGAAATTGTCCTTGTGCATCTTCAAATGGTAAGTAATAAGCTGAACCTAGACTTGGGTTATCTTTTCCCCGTGCTAAGTTGACCACGATCTTCCACGTTCCCTTCTTAGCTTCCCTTGCCGCACCATACCAAGGCTTTCCCTTAGGAGGGTCATTATGCGGATTATAATCAGTTCTAGTTTGCAGTAACTCATTAGTTTGACCTGCGATGTCCGCTCGGTAACGATAGAAATTTTCACTTTCTGAAGCATCCAAAATTCTAACAGTAAGCTGATTAGATGCACCTCGTGAAACTTCCAGAAAGTCTTTTTCTTCATTAGCAATTGCTGTACCACTGACACTAGGAAAAATTTGTAATTGCTGGGCAAGGTGTTTTTGGAGGGCTGGCAAATTTTGATGATCTAAAATTCCTTGACGGATGAGGGAGGCATTAGTTTTGGTAAGTTGTTCGGGGGCGCTGAGATAGCTGTTTAAATTTTGGTCAATGCGATCGCCAATTTCTGACATCAAAGATTCGGCTATATTTTCTACCGCCTTTTGTCCACTGCGATAGGAAAGATAACCGACTAATCCCACTGCACCCACAATTTGCAAGACAAAGGGAACAATCAACAATAATCGTAGGGAGACTTGTCGAGTTTTTTGAGGTTTGTTAGGGCGATCGCTTTGCATAATTTTTTTACCACACGCTTAATTAAAACCCAAGAAAAATTTTAAAAGGCTGTCTTCGACAGCCTTTTAAAATTTTTCTTGTATCTCTTGCCATATCACCTTTGTAGTTAAAAAAAAATCATAGAGCGATCGCTCTATGATCCTTTGATGAGGATGCGCTCAACACATCCTTTGGCGGATTATTTTTTGTCAGGATCAGTTCTTGGTCGAATTTGTTCGGCTTCAGGACAATCATCAGAAACCAACAAATCATGCGACGACATCCCTGTTTTTGGAAAGGAAGATAATCTTTGAGTAACAGCACCAATACTCTCTAATCTGACCATTTCCTCCCAAGAGCAAACCTCATCCTCATCCTCAGTTTCGTAACGGATTGTTACCACGTCTCCTTCAATATCTAATATATTGGCTCTTTCTAGCCAACGTCCCTGATCCCTCAGGTAAATCCAAACATCGCTCTTGGCTTCACAAAGTTGATATATTTTGCGATGTAGCATTCGCTTATGTCCTCAGGGTTACATAATTTTAAGGTTAGAGCATACCTCAAAAGGTAAAAAACTAACCACTATTATTGTAAACGACTACACAAGCATTTAACCCATGTCTATAAAATCAATGTTCTTGCTGGAGACGAACTGTTGTTCAATAAAAAGATCTTAAAACTTGCAAAATTACGGCTGAAGCCCGTTTAGCATCTTCTGGTTGATCAAGAGTCTGACTGACTTGAGTTAACCTCTCCTCTAAAGTCTCATAGGTTTCATAGGTTTGAAAAATAAGCTGCATCAAATCATCAAGGTCATAGGTATAAAGAGCCGACCAATCCCGTTCTTGGGGGCTAAATCGATAATTGAGGCTAGAAAACAACAGGATTTTGGCATGAAGAGGGCTAATATTTCGAGAAATATTGGCTCGCAGATCAAATAAGTTGGTTAAATATTTAAGATTATGGCGATGGGGAATTGTGGACTGGCTATCAAAATCATTCTGTTCGGATATATCACTTAGAGTTGGTTGTTCGATATTGTGACTGACAACATCAGGGGTAGGTGTAGGACTTAAAAAATTCTTAGGTAGATTACCTTCATCGCGCAAAGTGTAGAGAAATCCGATGCTATCGATAATATTATCGGCGGCAAGGAGATAATCTGATTGTTTGCTAAGTTGCTTGACATGACTATTTAACTTTTGCTTGAGCGTATTTAGATCAGGAAAAACCAACATCAATTCGCGGACAAGCTGACGTATATGCAACGTTTTAACTTCGTTGATATCATTTGACCAAATGTCATTGCAAGTAAAGAGGATGAGTCGTTTGATGCGAAGTACATTACTGTCTTGCTCCAAGCTATCTATAACTTCCTCTAGAAGATTTGAATCTTCCATAGACTTTTTTTTGATATTGCTAAAGATAGCAGGTATTAGGAGGGCGATACTCAGCGCAAAACGCTGTCTATTCTAACCTTTAAGTTACTGCTTTTTGTGATGTGCTGATTACACACTATTACAGTAGTGGCAATTCATGAATTGCCACTACTGTAATAGTGCGTAAATGGTGCGTACTTTTAAACATGGTTCTTCCCATCTGGCATGGTTGCCCCAGTAAAAATTGTACCAACGGTACTGGCTCCGCTTAGTTCGGCTCTAGTGAGAACGGCACTGCTCAAGTCGGCTCCATCAAGATTGGCTCTGACTAAATACGCATCCACAAGGCTGGCTTGGCTAAGGTTAGCTTTGTCGAGTAGCGATCGCGAAAGATCTGTACCTGTGAGTATTGCTTGAATTAAGCTTGCATTACTTAGGGTCGCCGTACTGACATTAGCTTTACTCAAATTAGCGCCAAATAGGTTCGTAAAACACAGGTTAGCATTTTTGAGATCAGCCTTGGTCAAGTTGGCATTTTTGAGATTGGCTTCAGTCAGGTTGGCATGACTCAGATTGACTTCAGTAAAAATTGTCCCGATCGCGATCGCGCCACTAAGATTTGCCCCTTGTAAATTCACCCTTGCGAGCGTGGCTTCACTGAGATTTGCTTCTGATAGATCCACCCCAGACAGATCGGCTCCACTCAAGTTTGCCCCACGCAAATCTGCTTTTCGTAAATTTGCGCCACTCATGGTTGTGGGTGGGTAGCCGCGTTCTTCTCGCATCAGAGCCGCGCTCAAGATGGCACAGCGCAAATTTGCTCCTCGCATATTGGCACTGCGTAAGTCAGCCTCAGAGAGATTGGCATCCATTAAGTTAGCGAGAGAAAGATTTGCCCCAAATAAGTTAACCCGTTGCAACATCGCCCCATGCAGGTCAGCTTCGGAGAGATTAGCGCTCATCATGATCGCTTGATTGAGGGTTGCCCCACCTAACTTCGCCCCAGTTAAGTTTGCATGATTAAACGTAACTTTATTAAGGTAAGCAAACACTAGATTAGTCCGCCTAAGATCGGCTTTGGTAAAGTTAACGCCAATCAAATCGCTGTTAAAAAGATTGGCATTGGCAAGGTTTATGCTGGCAAAGTCCCGCCGACCAGCCGCATATTCTTTTAGAAGTTTTTCTACACTCATAATTTACGGTGTGAGGTTTGCAAATTGCCTGATGTAGCAAGGGGTTGATAGGGTAACGTGATTGTAATCCAAGCCCCTCCTGTCTCAGGATGATTTTTTGCCGTGATTGCCCCTTTGTGTAATAAGACAATTTGATGGGCGATCGCTAATCCTAAACCACTACCACCATGATCCAGTCCTGACCTAGTACGCGATGGCTCAATGCGGTAAAAACGATCAAAAATACGCGGCAGTGCATCTTCTGGAAACCCATCACCAGCATCAATAGCTTCTATTTGAATATTAAAACCAACAACACTGGTTTTAATTGTAATGCACTGAAGCGCGGGACTATGCTTGATACTGTTGTCTAATAAATTGAGTAGGAGTCGATAAATCCGTGACTCATCCATCTGGGTCGTTAAGTTTTCCTCACCAATATATTTCAAGCTAACTCGCTTACGGTTAGCCAAAGGTTCTAGGGTTTGCCAAACCGATCGCACCAGAGATGCTAAATTCACGTCCTGTAGATCTAATTTCGGCTCAATCCCCACATCCATCTGTCCTAAATCCAGTAGATCTTTAACTAGATTGGTAATGCGATCGATTTCACCAATAAGACGCTCCACCCAAATTTTGGCGGAGGGGTCAACCCTCGGCTCAAGGGTCTCAGCCACTAACCTGATCGAGGTAAGGGGTGTTTTTAGCTCATGAGCAACGTCAGATGTCCAGCGATCGCGCTGTTGGGCGATCGCGATCGCCTCTTGGCGATCTTCCAGAAAAATACCTACCTGCCCCCGCCCTAGATAAATACTATAAGCGCGAATCGGTCTACCCTGCTGTGGTACAGGATCAACAGGATCGGGAATGGCTGGATGAAACACCCAATCAACTTGAGAGCCAATGCTTTGCGATCGGGTTTGCTCAACCAAATGATCGAGTTCATAGGAGCGAATTAATTGCAGTAAAAATGGCTTGCGGATTAGCCCTTGTTGATGGTTGAGAATTCCCATCATGGTCGCAGCCCTTTGATTGCAAATAGTCAAACGATTATCTTGATCGACTTGAATATAGCCAATGGGCGCAGCTTCGAGGATTTTTTTCCACAATAATCGCTCGAATTCATCGTCAACCAATCCATCGTTATTAAACCGATCTTGATTTTTTTGTTGCAGTTCTTGTTGCAAGTTTTTTTGAATACTTTGCGCCCAAGATTTAATGCTACGAAGCGACTTGATCTTAAATACATGTTTAGAGCGCTTACGAAGTCTTAAATTTCGTCTTTTTTGAGCATAATTCCAAATAAACCAACAAGCATTGGTAGCGATCGTCCCAATTACAATTCCTACAAGTAGCCAGATCAATTCCAGTTTCATACCGCAACAGGTAGATTTGCCTGATTATATAGCAATTCTCAAATAAATACGGTACAGCGTTTTGTGCTTTCTTAAAACCCAAATAGATTTTGAAAAAGCTTGCTTAGCAAGCTTTTTCAAAATCTATTTGTAATACAAAAAAACTAAAAGAGGTTTGCGATGATTTCAAAAACAAAATTTTGTAGTTATTTTGACAGACAACCGCTCACCTAACTTATAGGCAGAAAATATTAATCCAACCCTCAAAATATTCTAAGTATGTAGGCTTAATTAAATATAAAACCCTAAAACCTGCGGCGCACGCTGCGCGTGCGCCGCAGGTTTTAGATCTGGTTTTTAATTATGCCGATGTGCTTAGAATTACCGTTGACAAAAAATATAAAAGAATATAAGGCATTGATATTTTCGCTATTTTTGCTTTATAGTATTAGTTAGATGAAGTTTTTCAAGTTTTTCAAAAAGTTTGACAACAGTGAATCACATGAATAAAGAGGAATATCGTGTTAGCTTTTTTACTGGTTTTTTTGGCGGTGGCGGCATTGAGCGAATGACGGCTAGATTGTCACATGGCTTAGTAAAATCAGGCGTTAAAGTCGATTTGATTACTTCTCGAGAAAGCCCTCACCTTTGGCAAATGCCGACTGAAGCGAGAATAATTGATCTAAAAGCACCTACTCTTTATATGTGCTTGTTTGGTTTGGTTAATTACCTAAAAAAAGAGAAGCCTGATGTATTAATGTCGGCAGATCATTATCAAAATGAAATAGCTTTACTGGCAAAGATTATTTCCAGAGTAAACACACGACTCATTATTTCAGAACGTAATCAACTTTCTAAAACTGCAAGTAATGCAACTCAGCTAAAGAGTAAATTAGCACCATTGTTCGCTAGTTTCTTATACCCCTATGCCGATGCGATTGTTTCTGTTTCCCAAGGAGTTGCCACAGATCTTGCTAAAACAGCCAAGATTCCTTTAAGTTCTATTCAAACCATTTATAATCCCGTAATCAGTGCTGAGCTTATAGGGATTTCAAAACAGCCAATAGAACATAAATGGTTTAACTCAGATGAGATCCCGATTGTTTTAGGGGTTGGCAAGCTCGAAGCCCAGAAGGATTTTTCAACTCTTGTTAAAGCTTTTGCGAAAGTTCGCCAAAAGATGAAGGCTCGCCTAGTTATATTAGGCTGGGGGCCAGATCGACCGAAGTTAGAATTACTA
>Ga0316612_1000045_pt1 | contig 49877 bp, 46 predicted proteins | sample MIS2016226_MG_FD_207676 | JGI IMG/M metagenome (GOLD analysis project Ga0316612, IMG submission 207676) | Microbial mat bacterial communities from Middle Island sinkhole, Lake Huron, Michigan, United States - MIS.2016.226 | ecosystem: Environmental > Aquatic > Freshwater > Lake > Sediment... | reverse complement strand
AAGTAAGCATGGAATCATGATTACGCCGAACCAGCCTACATAGAGGCGGTTTTCGGTGCTGGTGATCCAGTTGCAAAACTGATCCCAGATTGATGCGCTTTCGCGTCTCTGTACTGCTGTGGTCATTTTTGTAATTTTGGTTTAAAGCTTATTTCTATGTAAGTTTGTGCTTACATGTACAAATATATCAAATTGTTAAGTTTTGTCAATAATTCTTTTGGTATAGTCGAGATTACCGATCCAATAAAAAAGGGAGTTACTTTGCAACTCCCTTTTTTATTTATTCGTAAACCCAAGCAGTTAAGTTTGGTTGCCACTCGACTAATTCTTCTGGCTTAAACCATAATGCAATCTCAGTCTGAGCAGTTTCGATCGCATCAGAACCATGAATAATATTGCGTCCGATATTTACACCGAAATCGCCACGAATTGTGCCAGGCTCGGCCGTGAGGGGATTGGTTGCGCCGATAATCTTGCGAGCAGAAGCAACTGCACCGTCGCCTTCCCATACCATTGCGACAACGGGACCCGAAGTAATGAAGTCAACTAGCCCTGCAAAGAAGGGTCTTTCCCTATGAACTCCATAATGGCTTTCAGCTAGTTCGCGGGTTGGTTGCACCAATTTCAATCCCACGAGCTTAAAACCTTTGGCTTCATAACGACGAATAATTTCTCCGACTAGGTGACGTTGTACGCCATCGGGCTTGACTGCTAAAAAAGTACGTTCCATGATCTCTGTAAAAGTATTCCTAAGAGTGTTAAGCAATTGTAAAGAAGTTTACAGAGAACATTATTTCATTTTAAGGAACGCAAGTGGCATCAAATTAAAAAACAAAAGAGAGGGTTGGTGCATCGTGCCAACCCTCTCTTTTGTTTACCAGCCATGCTCAGCGAGAAATTCTGGTGTTATTTCAGGATGTCCCAGATTACTAGATGTGAGATGTCCTGATCTCAGAAATTTTTCCACATATTTACCTAAAATATCGCCTTCGAGATGTACCGAGCTACCAAGGTCGAGATATTTCAAGGTGGTGTTGTCATAGGTATGGGGAATTACGGCTACCCGAAAATTTGTGCCTGAGTCGTTACAGTAGGACACTGTGAGACTGATCCCATTAATGGCAATGCTCCCTTTGAAGACTATGTAACGAGCAACTTCGGGAACTGCCTCAAAGCTTAACTCCCACGAATTGCCGACTAGGGCGCGATCGCTTAATTTGCCCATGCCATCGATATGCCCTGACACAAAATGCCCACCAAGGCGATCGCCTACGGCTAGAGCCATTTCTAAATTGACATACTTTGATTTGCGATCGCCAAAATTTGTGCGCCCCAAGGTTTCAGGCGAAACATCCGCCACAAAATTGGTGTCCGAAACATAGGTGGCGGTGAGACATACCCCATTCACGGAAATACTATCGCCGATCGCAATTTTGGCGACCAGATCAGGGCAATGAATCACAAGGCGATCGCGATCGCGTTGCTCAATCATGCCAATGGTTTGAACTAAGCCTGTAAACATAGGTACTTTATTTAAGAGGGTACAATGCGCCCTCATAAATTAAATGAGAGAGGTTAACTGATCAATTGTACGGGCTGCTAGTTTCGCTGGATTCGTCGTAGGTTGGCGATCGCGATTTAGCCAAAACGCAGTGATCCCCGCCGCCATTGCCCCTTGATAATCTTCACCAAAACTATCACCAATATGCCACGCCAAATTAGGTGATCCATCGATTTGGTGTTTGCTGAGCGCTGCTTCAAAAATTTGGGTGTCAGGCTTTGCTGCGCCAACTTCCGTAGATATGGTGATCGATTTAAAGTAATCCGTAAGATCTAGATCAATCATTACTTTATAGATCCGACTGTCAAAATTTGATAACACCCCAAGGGTAATCTCTTGCTTTTGCCATGTATCTAAGGCAAGTCTTACTTCTTCGTAAACAAACCAAGGCTCCGCCGAGGCAAAGTAAGCATAAAGCGCTTTAAAAAAATCTTCAAAATCGGCAAACTTGATTAAGTCTCCTGTTTGGCTAAAGGTTCGCTCAGCCAGCGATCGCCACCATGCATACTCTGCGATCGGGATATCTGCCTGGGGCAAATCAGGAAAAGCAATCTTTGGCGCAGATTGAAAGCTCTGATAAAAAGCGCGGTTGATTAAGTCAGCATCAAGCTTAACGCCGAAATCCGCCGCAACTTTGGCATACTGCTCACCAACACCACCTCTAACACCAAATAGAGTGCCAACGGCATCGAAATAAATAACTTGTGGCGATCGCATTAAATTTCAGAGAAATTACTGGGGTAAACTATGGAACGTACTGATACAATGGCAGCCAAAGATTTTAAAAACCGCCTCTGTTATTATGGCAGGTATCCAGTTTCCAGTGATTAGATGGTTAGGTTAAAGAGGACTTGTATGCGTATACCTAAATTTGGCAGATTAATTCTATTTACATTGATTGCCTGTTCTCCTTTTCCTAGTTGGGCGCAGACCACCACAATTGAAAAAACCACACCATCATCTGAACCATCATCAGTATCTCCGCCGCCGCCAAGCTCTAACCTGAAACCATTTCAGGTTGATAATGTTGGTGTGCCTGCCCTCAATGTAGGTGAATCTCCAGATATATTTCGCTACACTTTGGGCGCAGGAGACAATATCAAGATTGAAGTTTTTAACGTACCAGAACTATCAGGCAATCAAACCATTGCTCCAGATGGGACGATCAATCTGTCATTCATTGGCGCTCTTAAATTAGAGGGATTGAGTCTTGACGAAGCCAATGCTCTGCTCCGCACCAAGCTCAGTCCCTTCCTAGTCAGGAATATCGTCAATGTCTCTTTGATTGCTCCCCGCCCACTTAATATCGCAGTGGTTGGAGAGGTAAATCGTCCTGGTCCAAGATTTTTAAATTATGTAGGTACTGGTTCCTTTGGCGGTGGCGGCAGTAATATTACTAATGCAGCTACCCTCACGCGGGCGCTTGAGTCTGCCTCAGGGATCACTTCAAGAGCCGATATCAGTAATATTCAAATTTCCCGTCGCGATGGCGTTACGGGTCGCCGTGTCATCAAAGTCAATCTTCAGAACCTCCTTGAAAAAGGTGACATTAGCCAAGACGTGCGGATTCTTGACGGAGATTCGATCCTTGTACCACCACTTCCCCTAGCAAGCACATCCCAGAGTAGACTCGTTGGTAATTCTACTTTTTCTCCTGACACCTATACGATTCAAGTAGCGATCGTGGGAGAAGTCAATCGGGTGGGTACTCAAACCCTTGTTTATTCCCGCAACGGGACGATCTCAACGGGTTTAACAGGTGCAACCACTGCGGCTGGGACAGCCTCAACGGGGGGGCCAGTGACCCTTAGTCGCGCCTTGCAATCCGCTAATGGTGTTACAGAAATAGCCGACATTCGCAATGTGCAAATTTCTCGCTTAAATGACAAGGGGCAGCGCACAATCGTCAAAGCAAATCTACTGGATCTCATTACCAAAGCAGATCTTAGCCAAGATATTACCCTTACCGATGGTGATCTAATTACCGTACCGCGTTTAGAAAAGACTAATCCAACTGAATATTTACAAGTTGCCAAAGCGACCTTCTCGCCCACGGTTATTACTGTGCAGGTAGTTGGGGAAGCCGTTCGTCCAGGTCCTTTACAGCTTCGTCCTAATAGTTCTTTTACTGAGGCTATTTCCTTTGCGGGTGGTTTGACTAATGATGCAGATTGGCGCTCAGTTGAGCTTTATCGGGTTAATCCCGATGGTTCAATTTTGCGAAGAAATCTTGTGGCTGACTTAAATTTACCTTTAAGTGAAGAGTCTAATCCTGGACTACGCGATCGCGATGTGATTGTGGTCCGCCCATCCTTTGGGTCAAGTATTCTCAACTCAGCCACCAAATTTCTTGGTAATATCGTTACACCTTTCTCATTAGTTAACAATCTTTTTAGATCTTTTTAGAAGGTTTCCTATTAAACATGAAAATTCTAGTTACTGGCGGTGCGGGCTTCATTGGATCACATTTGATTGATCATTTGATGACGGCAAATCACACAGTTATTTGTGTTGACAATCTCTACACAGGTAGAAAATCTAATAATGCTCAATGGGCAGAACACCCAAACTTTAAATTTATTGAGCATGACATTATCTCCCCAATTGCAGTTGATCAGATCGATCAGATTTATCATCTGGCTTGCCCAGCTTCTCCTGTCCATTACCAAGCCGATCCCATTAAAACTGCCCAGACAAATTTTTTGGGAACTTTTAATGTTTTAGAACTAGCAAAACAATGGAACGCGAGGGTTTTACTGGCCTCAACCTCTGAAGTTTATGGAGATCCCCTAATTCATCCCCAAACTGAAGACTATTGGGGCAACGTCAACTGTACAGGAATCCGTAGCTGCTATGACGAAGGAAAGAGGATTTCGGAAACCCTAACCTTTGATTACCATCGACAATTTGGGACTGAGGTGCGAGTTGCTCGGATTTTTAATACCCATGGCACGAGAATGCTGGAAAATGATGGGCGTGTGGTCAGCAACTTTGTAGTCCAAGCCTTGAAAGGAATTCCATTAACAATTTATGGAGATGGTTCACAAACTCGTAGTTTCTGCTATGTATCAGATCTTGTAGACGGCTTGATGAGACTAATGAATGGCAACTATATTGGTCCCGTAAATCTAGGCAACCCCGCAGAATATACAATTCTCCAGCTAGCTCAAACCATTCAAAAACTGATTGATCCAACTGCGGATATTGTCTTCAAACCTTTGCCTCAAGATGATCCTCAACGTCGCCAACCCGATATCTCCAGAGCGAAGTTTCATTTAGACTGGGAGCCAACCGTTCCCTTAGAAGAAGGGCTATCAAAAACGATCGCCTATTTTCGTGATTATCTATCATAGCCAGACCTTTGGGAGCTAATTCCCTCACCAAATATCTGGCTATGATTGCCTCAAATTGAATGCATGAAATTAGAATTAGGTAGTAGAAATATATGCGTGTTTGTGTCATTGGAACTGGTTATGTGGGTCTAGTAACAGGTGCTTGTCTTGCCTATATTGGTCATGATGTCATTTGTGTTGATAATAACGAAGAGAAAGTTAAGTTGATGAAGTCGGGGCAGTCTCCGATTCATGAACCGGGATTACCTGAAGTGATCGCTGAGTCAATTCGTCAGGGTAAAATCGAATTTACGACGGATATTGCGGCGGGTGTCAGTCATGGCGAAATTTTATTCATTGCCGTGGGTACGCCTTCACTGCCTGATGGTCGTAGTGATATGCGCTATGTCGAGGCGGTTGCTCGTAGCATTGGCGAAAGTCTAACGGAAGGATATCGCGTTATCGTCAATAAATCGACTGTACCGATTGGCTCTGGTGACTGGGTGCGGATGATCGTCCTTGATGGTATGGCTGGCAAGAGCAACACTGATAAGATTCAGTTTGATGTGGTCAGCAATCCCGAATTTTTGCGCGAAGGCGTAGCGGTTTACGATACCTTTAATCCCGATCGCATTGTCGTTGGTAGTGGCAGCGATCGCGCTCTGCAACTGATGCAGGATCTTTATAAACCGATTATCGATCGCTCCTTTGCCCAAGACAAAACCTTGCCGCCAGTCCCAGTCGTAGTCACAGATTTAAACTCGGCGGAAATGATTAAATATGCTGCCAATGCTTTCCTCGCTACCAAAATCAGCTTTGTCAATGAGGTTGCCAATATTTGCGATCGCGTTGGTGCAGATGTAAAGGAAGTGGCTAAGGGAATCGGACTAGATTCACGGATTGGCTCCAAGTTCTTGCAAGCGGGAATTGGCTGGGGTGGATCTTGCTTTGGCAAAGACGTCTCGGCTCTGATTTACACTGCCGAAGACTATGGATATTCCACGGAAATTTTAAAAGCCTGTGTGCGCGTCAATGAACTTCAGCGTACTCTTGTTGTCGAGAAATTGCAGCAAGCTTTGAAAATCCTGAAGGGTAAAACCATTGGTTTATTGGGGATGACCTTTAAGCCAGACACAGACGATATGCGCGATGCCCCTGCCTTGACCTTGATCGATCAACTCAGTCGATTGGGCGCGAGGGTGAAGGCTTATGATCCACTAGTTTCACAGTCTGGATTGCGTCAAGGGTTTTCTAATGTGATTGTAGAGACTGATTTGGAGCGCCTTGCGGATGGTTGTGACGCAGTGGTATTGGTGACAGATTGGCAGGAATTTTTGGCGATCGATTATGCCAAGATGTTAACCTTTATGGTTAATCCCGTCATTATTGATGCACGCAATTTCCTTGATGGCAAAGCTCTTGAAGCTTTGGGATATAAGTACATTGGTATTGGTCGTTAAAGAACCAGAATTTTGTGTAGCGCGGCTTTGCCGCGCTACACAAAATTTGTTCTTGACAAAATTACAAAATTCTTAAGCCATCAAAGAGAGGTAGTGCTTTGCACCACCTCTTCTTTTATGGCTGCTATACTGACTAAACCATGCGTTAAATTTAAGATTGCAAAGCTATGTCCAAGAAAGATAAAGATGGTAAGCGCAAGCATTCTTCTAAAGAAGATGAAAAACAGGAGCAAGTTATTTCTTTGGTCAACGGTTCACACACAATCAATGCTCAGACAGTTGGACAGAAAGATGCTCTTGTTGAGTTACCCAAGCTATCGAAAAAGACCTATGAGAAAGAGCTTAAGCATTTACAAATAGAGCTTGTTAAATTGCAAGAATGGGTCAAACAGGAAGGATTAAGGGTTGTAATTCTCTTTGAGGGAAGGGATGCGGCTGGTAAAGGTGGGGCGATTAAAAGTATTACGCAATCCCTCAATCCACGGATTTGTCGAGTAGTGGCGTTGGGTAAACCTTCCGATCAAGAAAGGACTCAATGGTACTTTCAGCGCTATACTGCCGAGTTGCCTGCGGCGGGAGAAATAGTCCTATTCGATCGCAGTTGGTATAACCGCGCTGGGGTCGAGCATGTCATGGGTTATTGCTCCCATGAAGAATATGTGGAATTTTTGCGCTCCTGTCCTGAATTTGAAAATATGCTGCAACGTTCAGGGATTATTTTAATTAAGTATTGGTTTTCGGTAAGTGACAATGAGCAGGAACAACGATTTAGCGATCGCATAAAAGATCCGCGCAAACGTTGGAAGTTTAGCCCGATGGACTTAGAGGCGCGATCGCGGTGGGTGGAATATTCCAAAGCCAAGGATGATATGTTCAATGCCACGGATACAGAGCTATCGCCTTGGTATGTGATTGATGGCGATGATAAGCGCCGCGCAAGGCTCAACTGCATCAATCATTTATTAGCCAAAATCGCCTACGAAGATGTACTGCCCAAGCCCTTTGACTTGCCACCGTTACAGAACAAAATGCTTTATGTTCGTCCGCCGATTTTTTTACAAAACTTCATTCCTGATGTCACAGCACATCTAAAATAACTGATATCATTGCCCTGCCTTTAGCGGGGCAACAATATTCTTGAAAGTACTCCATGTAACAATCTCTAGCTGTTAAGATGCAAATAGCAGTTACGACAGCAGCAATCCATGACATTAACTTACGAAAAGACCTTGGCAGCTCAGGTCAGAGCAGATTTTGAAATTTTGAATCAAGAGGTCAATGGCAAGCCCCTCATTTACTTTGACAATGCGGCAAGTTCCCAGAAGCCCAAATCAGTGATTGCGGCTTGGAAATATTACTACGAACATGACAATGCTAATGTGCATCGGGGCGCTCATACCCTCAGCGCTAGAGCTACTGATGCCTATGAAGGGGCGCGGGATAAGGTTGCTAAATTTGTCAATGCTAAGTCATCACAGGAAATTATTTATACTCGCAATGCTAGTGAGGCGATTAATCTGGTGGCCTATAGTTGGGGTTGGGCAAATCTGAAAGAGGGCGATGAGGTAATTCTCTCGGTAATGGAGCATCACAGTAATATCGTGCCTTGGCAATTAATCGCTCAGCGTACAGGTGCGGTTTTAAGATTTTTAGAGCCAACCGATGAGGGAATATTGAGCGTTGAGCAGTTTAAGTCTTTGCTCAATAATAAGACTAAGCTTGTATCGATCGTTCATGTTTCTAATACTCTCGGCTGTGTGAACCCAGTAGAAGAGATGATTTCCTTAGCCCATGCTCAGGGCGCTAAGGTATTGCTGGATGCTTGCCAGAGTGTGCCGCATATGCCGATTGATGTACAGGCGCTTGATTGTGATTGGCTAGTCGCCTCAGGGCATAAAATGTGTGCGCCTACGGGAATTGGATTTCTCTATGGTAAACGAGACTTATTGTTAGAAATGCCTCCCTTTATGGGTGGTGGTGAAATGATTGCGGATGTATTTTTAGATCATTCTACCTACGCAGATTTACCCCATAAGTTTGAGGCGGGAACTCCTGCCATTGGTGAGGCGATCGCCCTCGGTGCGGCTGTGGATTATTTAACAGCGATCGGCATGGATAAAATCCATAATTATGAACAGGAATTAATCAATTATTTGATGGATTATCTGGTTGAAATTCCCGACATTCAGATTTATGGGCCGCGCCGCGATCGCGCAGGTTTAGCCGCTTTTACGATTAGTCACGGAATTCATGCTAATGACTTGTCAGCAATGCTTGATCAAGAAGGAATTGCGATTCGTTCAGGACATCATTGTACGCAGCCATTACATCGCTTTTTAGGGATTAGTGGTACTGCGAGAGTAAGTGTCTATTTCTATAATACTAAAACGGAAATAGATACTTTTGTGGCGGCGCTTAAAGAGGCGATCGCCTTTTTCAAAAGTGTAATCTAAGTAGCTCAGCTAAACTAAAAACCAGAGGTTGTTCCGCCCGCTACGCGGGCGGAACAACCTTCTAGGCCTAGCTATTTAAAGCGTAATTTAATAATTCTCAAACTATTTTTTAACCTATTGATAAGATGCTTCGCGTAGCGAAGCATCTTATCAATAGAATCTGTGAAACTCCTATGGAAAAAGCCTACTGGTTAGCATGGTCACAAGTGCGCGGCCTTGGACCTGTTTTGATTAAGCGAATCTATCAATCTTTTGGTTCGATGTCTGAGGCATGGAACGCTTTGCCAAGGGATCTACAAGAAATCGATGGCATTGGTGGTCAACTGCTGGAAACCATTCGTCAAGCTCAGCGCGAAGTGGAACCATTGTCGCTTTTGGCAGTCCATGAACATGACAATCTCAATTTTTGGATACCCAGCGATCGCGAATATCCACAATTACTTTGGGAGATTCCTGATCCACCGCCGATTCTCTATTATCGCGGTCATCTCACTAATTGGAATGAGCGTAATACTGTGGCGATCGTGGGGACACGTCGAGCCACGCCCTATGGTCGGAGATGGACAAAAAAGCTAGTCACTGCTTTAGCTAAGCATGGCTTTACAATCATTTCGGGGATGGCGGAAGGAATTGATGGAGAAGCCCATAAAGCTTGTTTAGAAGTTGAGGGACAAACTATTGCTGTAGTTGGTACGGGAGTCGATCAAATTTATCCCCACAGGCACAAGGATCTGTATGGGCAAATTCTCCATTCGGGATTGGTAATTAGTGAATATCCTCAAGGTACTCCCCCCAATAAAACCAATTTTCCTTCTCGTAATCGGATTATTGCGGGGCTGAGTCGCGTTACTTTAGTAATCGAAGCACCAGAGCGATCGGGAGCGTTAATTACGGCTTATCAAGCCAATGAGTATGGTCGTGATGTTTATGCGTTGCCTAATTCTCTCGATGTGAGTGAAGCGAAGGGATGTTTAAAATTATTGGGTAAGGGTGCTCATGCAATTTTAGGTGTGGATGAATTATTGGAAGCTTTGGGAATGTTGCCGAATTTAGATACGCCGACACCTGCGATCGCTATTTCTGAGTTGCCATTATTACAACAAAATGTTCTGCAAGCGATCGGGTTTGGTGAGCCTGTGGGCTTAGATTGGATTGTCGAGCAGGTCAAGGCTCCATCGGGTGAGGTGTTAGGGGCTTTAACTCATTTAGAACTTGTCGGTGCGATCGCGCCCTACCCCGGAATGCGCTATCAACGTTTAGTATGAGTTAATTCCTAAAGTTTGGCTGTATTTGCCTTCATAATAAACCTCTCAAGGGTAATGATTTCTACGCGATCGCCATAGGGAATATATTGCTGTAAGTCTTTTGAAATATAGAACTCTCGCAATGTCCAACCTTCACCACCAAGAACTAAATAAGCCTTTTGATAATTGGGATTTTGTGCCATAGCATCCATTAAGCAAATTACTTCAAAGGGAACTTTCTGCTCGGCTGTACCGCCGACCTGCTGCCATTTCAGAGAAATCAAAACATTGCGATCGCCACGATTAGCGACGACATCGATAATGTGTTTCCCTCCCCCAGGACGGCTACCAATATATTGTTGGGACTGATAGAGATAGCCACCATAGATAAGCGAGTGCAAAACCATTTGTTCTAAAACCGCACCAGTTTCCGTATTCCGAAGACTCATGATAGTTCTAGCCCCTTTTTAAATCCCCTATAGGCAAGCATTTCTTTGGCAGGGACGCGATCGCCATTGCAGCTAATCCGACGGGGAGCATTGAGAATATGAATCTTAAAACCTAAATCTTGATAGAGTTCAAGAATTCGAGATGTAGCTTGATTAGAAGCGATCGCGGGGCAATTTTTCTGAGCTAACCAATGGGCGAGACGTTCCTGCTCTGACCATTCAAAACCGTTTTTAGCATATTGGCGAAACTCAACATCGTAGGGTGGATCGGCATAAATTAGATCCTCGGATGTAATGTCAATCTTGGCAAAATCCACATTTACAAACTTCCATTCAGTAAATGCTAATTTATAATCTGAGAAGTCTTTGGTGTAATTAATAGTTCTGTGTCTTCCAAAGGGAACATTAAAACCGCCATTCCGATTAAAGCGGCATAAACCATTGTAGCCAGTGCGATTGAGATAATAAAAAAGTTGGGCAGCTTTGGGAGTATTTGACTTTCCCGCTTGAATTAAACGGTTAAATTCGACTCGCTGAGCATAGTAAAATTCGCGCTCATTTTGAACTTCAATTTCTAATTTCAATCCCTTTTGTAGACATTTATAGAAGTTCACTACATGGGGATTGATATCATTAAGTAAGGCTTGTTGAGGGTGTAAACCTAGGGCGATCGCTAAACCACCACAAAATGGCTCTACCAGACGATAATCGCGATGTTTTTGCCAAGTTTTTTGTAAGTATGGCACAAGCCAACGCTTACCACCAGCCCATTTTAAGGGAGGCGTGAGACGCTCGATCTTGGACACAGGTTCAGCAATATTTGCCACTTGTTTTGCCAAGGGTTTTATGAGCAGAGAGGAGCATAGCATCGACGGCATGGCAGCAAATAAAAATTTTAAGCTTATCCAATCTAGCGCTATTTACTATGCTTTAAAACGAAATAAAAACTAAATATCTTGATTAAAAGTATTGCCAAACGACATTTTATCGCTGTCGTCAGTCACTATCAAGAGAAGTAGCGCCGCTACTCCTCTTTTCTAGATATGCCTCAATTTTAAGCAGCAACTAGCAAACCTGCGCTAGATTGCTTTGGCAATACCTTAACCACATCAATTTTGGCACAGTAAGCAATATCTTCTGCACCATTTAGATTTAGCAAACGCTTGCCATGACTAGCTTGATAAAATAGCTCCTCGACCTCACCTTTCCAAGCCTTATAGAGAGTTGCCGCCGCCACCGCTTCATCATTGCCAAAGTCCGCCTCATTTTCAAGATTGGCAACGATCGCCCCTGCACAGGTCGTATCTTCGAGGGAATAGCTACCCTCCCAACCCGAACCAACAATCCACACAGTTTCAGGCTTAGTTTCACGGAGATAGCTCAATACTGAACCAAGATTGATCATCGCGCAAGCCAATACACTCTTCGCATTTTGGATTTTTTGCAGCGATCGCGTGCCATTGGTCGTACTCATAAAAATCCGCTTGCCCTTCACCACCTCTGGCGTAAAGTCAAAGGGCGAATTCCCTAGGTCACAGCCCTCAACAGTTTTACCACCGCGCTCCCCAACCCTAATGCGTAACTCTGGCGGATGGGCTGCACTTACACTCATCAACTCATCAAGATCGGAAAATACTTGCACTCCTTCGGCTCCTGCGGCAAGTGCAGTAGCGATGGTCGTAGTGGCTCGCAAAATATCGACAGCGATCGCGCAGTCAGGGCTGCCTGTATCGGGAACTAACTCAGGAGTGTGATAAACAAATATTTTCATGTGCAGATCTAATGATTAAGCTATCTTCTATAAATTAAACTCTATGATCGATTGTTTTGCAAGGTTTACAAACAAGACAAGGGGCTTAAGCCCCTTGTTATGCATTTATATGCATTTAATTTATGCAATTAAGCATTTACTCAGATCAGAATTAGCAGCACGAAGCACTACTAATTCTGATCTGGGAAGGACGTACAGCCTGTTGAGACTTCTAGTAGTACAAAGAAATTTTTGAAAGTGCGGCAGAGCCGCACTTTCAAAAATTTCTTTGGGTTTTAATTCAGCGCGAAGCGCTGTATACAATAGAAATGTTGGCTTGAATGTCATTTTGAAATTGAGAGTACAACCCCATGATTGCTATCACTGAGCGCCGCTACAGTCTCGAAGAATATCGCGCGATCGCCGAAACCTCAACAGAGAAATGTGAATACCATGATGGAGAAATTATTACTATGACTGGTGGAACGCTTAAACATAGCCGTATTTGTCGAAACATGGTTACTCTGTTAGACACTAAGCTAGTAAATACCCAATTTGAGCCAATAAATAGCGACCTAAGGCTTTGGATTCCTGAATATCGACGTGGGGTATATCCTGATGCAATGGTTTTTGATGGGGCTATTCAACTTAATGGCGATCGCCAAGATGAAGTTCTCAATCCTCTATTAATTGTGGAGGTGCTTTCTCCCTCAACGGAAGATCACGATCGCACTAATAAATTTCGGATGTATCGTTCTATGCCTAGCTTTTGCGAATATCTCTTAGTCAATCAAAATGAACCTCTAGTTGAACGCTATAGCAAGCAATCGCAGGGTTGGTTATTTAGTGATTTTGATAGCCTAGAGAGTTCAATTTTGTTAGATTCGGTAAATATTGAATTGGCAATGTCTGAAATTTATCGCGGCATCACATTTTAACGGCTTCAATTAGTGCAGAGAAATTTTTACAGCAATTTGTTTTCAAACCCGCCACAAATTAAAATATAAAACCCGTTGCGGGGCTTCGCCCTGCGACCCTTCTTGTAGCGGGTTTGATCGAGTTTTGCTGTAAGAGCGCGGCTCCGCCGCGTTCTTAAAAATTTCTTTGGGTTATAATTCAGCGCAGAGCGCTGTATAGGAAAAATTGATATGGATTTTAGTGCGGCATTACCGATTTTTGCAATTACTTTACGGGAGGGAGTCGAAGCGGCTCTTGTGGTGGGAATTGTGATGGCATATCTCAAAAAAGTCGATCGCAGTTCGCTCAATCCTTGGGTGTTTGGTGGCATTGGCATAGGCGTATTCGCAAGTTTTGTGGTGGGAATTTTCCTCAATTGGTTTGTGAAACAGGTGGAAAATACCGAACCAATGCAGGCGGCTTTTTATGGGCAATTGTGGCAGGGAGTTTTAGGACTCACCGCGATCGCCATGTTGAGTTGGATGTTGGTTTGGATGACCGAAAATGCCAAGGCGCTCAAGGGCGAAATCGAAGGACAAATTGGTAAAGCGATCGCTAATGAAAAAACCGCAGGCTGGGCAGTTTTTACGCTAATTTTGATTGCGGTACTGCGAGAAGGTTTTGAGGTCGTAATTTTTATTTCCGCCAAACTGCAAGGCGGACTTGTGCCAATCGTCGGCGCGATCGCTGGTTTAGTGGGAGCCGTAGCGATCGGGATTGCTCTTTTTCAATTTGGAATTCGCATCAATCTCAAGGTATTTTTTCAAGCAATGGGAGTCTTCCTATTGCTGATCGTGGCAGGATTAGTTGTCAGTGCGATCGGGCATTTAGATAAAGCCGTAGCTGCCTATGCTCAACTCGCGCAAACTTCTATCTGTTTACCCGCATCTTCGGCTACAGAAATTAGTTCCTGTTTACTAGGTGGTTTAGTTTGGGATGTCCATGATATTTTCCCTGACAACAAATTCCCTGCAATTCTGCTCAAAGCAATGTTTGGTTTTCGCGATCGCCTATTTTTAGGACAAGCGATCGGCTATTTTACATTCCTTGTCTCTGCGGGTTGGCTCTATTTCCGCAGCCTCACCGACAAGCTCAGCAAAGTCACTAATAATTAGGAGTGGGCGGCGAAAGCCGCGCACTCCTAATTATTAAATTTCAAAGCCTGTAGAAGATTCCGCGATCGCCATTTTGTGCATTACTTTCGCAAGTTCGGCAGCCACTTCAGGACGGGAGAACTCAGGCGGTGGACATTCACCACGACGGAGCATCTCACGAACTTTTGTCCCTGATAGATGTACCCGCTCTTCGGGTAAACTGGCACTAGTTTTCGTGGTTGCCATGCCCTGAGTGCGCTTGCAATAAAAAGCGTGTTCAAACATCAAAGGAATGATCCCTAGCTCGCCAATTTCAAATTCATCGAAAATGTATTGCGCGTCATAGGTTCCGTAATAGTCGCCCACACCTGCATGATCGCGACCAACGATGAAGTGAGTACAACCATAGTTTTTGCGAATCAACGCATGGAAAATCGCTTCACGAGGACCCGCGTAGCGCATCGCCGCAGGGTTAATCGCTAGGGTCACGCGATCTAAGGGGAAATAATGCTCCAGCATAATTTCATAGCAACGCATCCGCACATCCGCAGGCACGTCATCGCTCTTAGTTGCACCGACTAGGGGATGCAGAAATAAACCATCAACGATTTCCAGCGCACATTTTTGAATATATTCATGGGCGCGGTGAATGGGGTTGCGGGTTTGGAAACCGACAATGGTACGCCAGCCCTTTTCGATGAACAATTCGCGAGAATCCGCAGGATCAATCTGATAGGTGGGGAAAAGTGGGTGGGGACGACGCTCTAATAACCAGACATCACCCGCCAGATATACGTCGCCTTGGGCGTAGACCACCTTGACCCCAGGGTGACTGTCTTCATTGGTGCGATAGATGTGGAGCGCTTCTTTGAGTTTGTCGTATTTATATTTTTCGCTTAATTCTAATACGCCAATAAAAATGCCATCGGGATCGTTAAGACGTACCAAGTCACCAACGGTTAAGCTATCGGCAACTTCGATAGTAACAGGCAAAGTAATTGGGATCGACCAAGGTAAGCCATTGGCGAGACGCATATTTAAAACTACAGAATCATAGTCAGCTTTACCTAAAAAACCTGTGAGAGGGCTAAATCCACCGATCGCAATTAGTTCAAGATCAGAGAGCGATCGCTCAGTCAGTTGCACAACTGGCAAGTGGTCAGCCTTGCTATAAAAAACTTCTTTTTGCGCTTCTGTTGCCATGCGATTGATCAGTTGACCACCATGCGGTGCAATATTTTTGAGTTGTCGAGCCATGAATTTTGAGTTTAAAAAGTTTGAATTAAGGAGATTTCTGAAATTGTTAAGTTAATGTTAACTTTTTTTGACAACAAAATTGAAATTTCAGTAATGATGATTTTAGACAAAAACCAAAATATACGCCCTTCCCAGTATCAAAATAGACATTAAAAACCAAGAATTAGACGTTGCGGCGCTTCGCGCCGCAACGTCTAATTCTTGACTGGGAAGGGCGTAGGCGGCGGCGCAATGCGCCGCCGCCTATATTTTGGTTTTTGTCTAGTCTTCTATCTGTTTATAAACCTTATATCTAGATATAAGCGATCCCCATACTAGAAAAATCCAAAAGAGATATACATATCACCGAGAATATTTGAAATCTCATGTAGAGTTGTGAGGTGAGAAGTTAAACACTAATTAGCGACAGGAACAACTCGTAATTTTATGGTAACCACTCCTCTAAAAATGTCTGACACAGAATCAACTAATACATCGATCAGTTGCTACGGCCATGCTCGCTCAACCGTTGTGGGTAGCCCTCTTAGTGCCGAAGAATTGCGAAAGATTGACGCTTACTGGCGGGCTTGTAACTATCTTGCGATCGGGATGATCTATCTACGCGAAAATCCCCTTTTGCGTGAACCTTTGAAGCCAGAGCATATCAAAAATCGCTTGCTCGGACATTGGGGATCAAGTCCTGGTATGAGCTTTGTCTATACGCATTTAAATCGTCTGATTAAGAAATATGATTTGAATACGATCTTTTTGGCAGGACCTGGGCATGGCGCACCAGGGATTTTAGGACCTGTATATCTGGAAGGAACCTATTCTGAGGTTTATCATGATATCAGTGAAGATGAAGAGGGAATGAAGCTCTTCTTTAAGCAATTTTCCTTTCCTGGTGGGATTGGTAGCCATTGCACACCTGAAACTCCAGGGTCAGTCCATGAGGGCGGAGAACTTGGCTACAGCGTTTCCCATGCCTATGGAACTGTATTTGATAACCCTGATTTAATCTCGGTGGTGATGGTCGGTGATGGCGAATCAGAAACTGGTCCCCTTGCCACTGCATGGCATTCTAACAAGTTCATCAATCCGATTCGTGATGGTGCTGTACTCCCAATTTTGCATTTGAATGGCTACAAAATTAATAATCCCACCGTGCTATCGCGGATCAGCCATGACGAGCTAGAAAGTTTATTTGTGGGCTATGGATATAAGCCTTATTTTGTAGAAGGTTCTGATCCTGCGTCGATGCATCAGGCGATCGCCGCCACCCTTGAGCATTGTATTAACGAGATTAGAGCGATTCAGCAAGAATCTCGGACTACTGGTATTGCCACAAGGGCAAAATTCCCGATGATCGTATTGCGAACTCCTAAGGGCTGGACGGGACCTGAGTCAGTTGATGGGCATAAAGTCGAAGGCTTCTGGAGAGCGCACCAAGTGCCATTGTCAGGAATGCATAATAATCCTGAGCATTTGAAAATGCTTTGCGATTGGATGCTGAGCTACAAACCCGATGAATTGTTTGATGCGTCAGGTCAATTGATCCCTGAATTGAAGGAACTTGCACCAAAGGGCGATCGCCGTATGAGTGCCAACCCGATCGCTAACGGTGGTTTGGTGCGTCGTGGTTTGAGAATGCCCGATTTTCGCGACTATGCCGTAAAAGTTGAAAAAGCTGGGACAAGTGAAGCCGAAAACACTAAGCCTTTAGGTGTATTTCTTCGCGATGTGATGCGTCAAAACATGGATAATTTCCGTGTGTTTGGTCCCGATGAAAACACATCGAATAAATTGCAAGCAATTTATGAAGTCAGCAAGAAGTTCTGGATTGCGGAATACCTTCCTGAAGATGCCGATGGTGGTGAACTGTCTACCGATGGGCGGGTGATGGAAATCCTCAGCGAGCATACCTTAGAAGGTTGGCTAGAGGGCTATTTGCTAACAGGCCGACATGGATTCTTTTCCACCTATGAATCCTTTGTCCATGTAATTGACTCGATGATCAACCAGCATTGTAAATGGTTGGAAATCAGTCAAGGAATTGCATGGCGATCGCCAATTGCTTCCCTTAATCTTTTGATCACTTCGACAGTATGGAGACAAGATCACAACGGTTTTACCCATCAGGATCCTGGATTTTTGGATGTGGTGGTCAACAAGAGTGCCGCAGTAACTCGCATCTATTTACCGCCCGATGTGAACAGTTTGCTATCAGTTTCCGATCACTGTTTGCGTAGTACTGATTATGTAAACGTAATTGTCTGCGACAAGCAATCCCATTTACAATTCCTCAGCATGGAAGATGCGGTGAAGCACTGCACCAAAGGATTAGGGATCTGGGATTGGGCAAGTAATGATCAAGGTGTAGAACCTGATGTGGTGATGGTGGGCTGTGGTGATATCCTCACGCAGGAAGCTTTAGCCGCCACAATTTTACTATGGGAGTATTTCCCAGAGTTGAAGATTCGCTTTATTAATGTGGTGGATTTGTTCAAGTTACAGCCTGATACTGAACATCCTCATGGTTTAAGCGATCGCGATTTCGATTCGCTGTTCACCACTGATAAGCCGATTATTTTCAATTTCCATGGCTATCCTTGGTTGATTCACCGTCTTGCCTATCGTCGCAATAATCACAAAAATCTCCATGTGCGCGGCTATAAAGAGAAGGGTAATATTAATACACCTTTGGAACTGGCGATTAATAACCAAGTTGACCGCTTTAGCCTTGCGATCGATGTGATTGATCGTGTGCCGAAGCTGAAAAACATTGGCGCTCATGCGAAGGAAGCTTTGATCAATCATCAGATTGATTGCCGTCGATATGCCTACGAGCATGGTATCGATAAACCTGAAATCGTGAACTGGCGCTATCCTCACTAAATAAATGCTTTGGGGCGGCGTGATGCGCCGCCCCAAAGTTAAAGAGAAAATTATGAGCTTAAAACTATATCTGCTTCGTCATGGTGAAACTGCCTATAGTCGCACTGGCGGCTATTGCGGAGAGCTTGATCCTGAATTAACTGATAATGGTCACAAAATGGCGATCGCCTTTGCCGATGCTCATCAGGCGATCGCATGGGATGCCGTGTTTGTTAGCCCAATGAAGCGCACGATCGCCACAGCTACGCCCCTATGCAAAGCAGTTAACATAGAAATGCAATTTCGAGATGGCTTGAAAGAATTGCGTTATGGCAAATGGGAAGGACTCACCAACGAGTTTGTCAAAGAGAATTATAGTGATGATTATCTACGTTGGTTGACAGAACCTGCATGGAATCCCCCCACGGGCGGTGAAACGGCGGTGCAGCTTTCTAGTCGTGCGTCCTTAGTAGTTGCCGAAATTCAAGAAAAATATCCATCGGGCAATGTGCTAATAGTTTCCCATAAGGCCACGATTCGGGTAATTCTCTGTGGTTTATTGGGAATTGATATGGGCCGATATCGCGATCGCATTGACGTTCCTGCGGCTTCCTTAAGCATTGTCCAGTTTGGCGCATTGGGACCAATGCTCAAGGTGTTGGGTGATCGCAGTTTTATGGATGCAGATCTGAGGGCTTTTTCAGGCACTTAAGCTTCCATGACTTCAGATAAAAACCTTGCTTTGCAAGGTTTTTATCTGAAGTCTTCCAATAACGCCGCGATCGCCTGTTCAGATTTTGCTGTCCAGCCAATAATCCCTCCCTGAGCGCGAAGCATTTCTATAGTTGCAGATTTGAAGTCTGGAAAATAGCTGGCAGTAGCATCTTCAATTAATAAACATTCATAGCCGCGATCGTTAGCTTCACGCATAGTTGTTTGCACACAAACCTCTGTGGTGACACCTGCAAATAGAAGATGCGTAATATTCTCTTTTTGCAAAATCTCTTCGAGATTAGTCCGACAAAAGGCTCCCTTTGTCGATTTGGTAATCACTATTTCCTTCTCAAGAGGAGTAAGTTCAGGAATAATATTATTCCCTGCTTCACCCACAATCAAAATCCTACCCATTGAACCCTGATCGCCGATTTTGAGATTCCCTTTACCGCGATTGAGCTTAGAGGGTGGACAGTCCGACAGGTCGGCGGCATGGGCTTCGATGGTGTGAATGACTGGTAAATTTAGCGATCGAAAGGTTTCTAATAGTTTTTTTACGGTTGGCACAATACTTTGCAACTGCATCACATCATTGCCTAGAGCATCACCAAAGCCGCCATATTCTAAAAAATCCCGTTGCATATCGATAATTACGAGGGCAATATTACCCTTTGTGGGTAATTCGTAATCGTAGGGCTGAGCGGCGATCGCAGACATAAGTTTCTCCTAATCAATAATCACGGGTTTTTCCCACACAATCAGAACTACACATCCTTCCTCACTTGAAACTTGATGGCTAGTATGGGGAGCATTGATGATTACATCGCCTTTACTATATTTGCCATTAGCATCGAATTGAGAACCTGATAGCACAAAAATATGTTCATAGCCTGAATGGGAATGGTGAGGAACTTTCGCCCCTGATTCATAGCGAAGCAAGGCGGCACTAGCTCCTAGATCATCTTTATATAAAGGATAAATTTGTACCCCTTGGCGAAATGGTTCCCATTGCAAATCTTCATAATGCTCACGAATGAGCAATTTAGGAAAAAGTCGAACCTGTTGATTGATAATCATTATTTTTTATAGTGATTTTTAAGGGCGCAAAGCGCCCTTAAAAAAGTTGTTAATGTCCTGCCATTTTCTGCCCGATCGCCACCAGATCGGCATTAGCACTGGTGCTTTCATAGACGAATTTACCGTCGCTCATCACTAAAATGCGATCGCTGAGGGTCAAAATTTCATCGAGATCTTCACTCACCAATAAAACCGCAACCCCACGATTTCGCGCTTCCACAATTTGATTATGAATATACTCAACGGCAGCAAAATCTAAACCAAATACAGGATTTGCCACAATCAGGAGCTTGATTTGTGCAGCCGAGAGTTCTCTTGCCAGAACCGTACGCTGCACATTACCACCTGAAAGATTACCCACAGGGGTTTCAGGAGAAGGAGTCTTAATAGAGAAAACCTTAATCAAGTTTTTGGCAGTTTCGCGAATTGCCTTGAATAGCAATAAAATTCCGCCTTTTGCTTGAGGTGGTCGATCAAAGGTTCGCAAAGCCAGATTTTCCGCGACGCTCATGTGGGGAACACAGGCATTTCGCAGAGGTTCTTCGGGCAGCGAAAACACTTGATGCTTATACATTTCTTTTCGCGTGGCATGGTAGCGATCGCCATTGACAAAAATTTCGCCAGATGTGGGTATTCTCTGACCAGAGAGAACTTCTACAAATTCGCGCTGACCATTGCCCGATACACCCGCAATTCCAACGATCTCGCCACTCTTAATTTGTAAATTAACATCCGTGACCGCTTCTAAACCATTGTCGCGATCGGCATGGATATTCCGCGCATCTAAAACGAGATTATTGGTAAATACTTCAGTTTTGAGAACTTGACGGGCTTCCTTCGCTTCACCAAGCATCATGGCTGCCATATCGGAAACAGATAAATCTTTGGTGGAGCCAGTACCCGCAAATTTACCCTTACGCAGAACCGTGACATGATCTGCAAAAGCGGTGATCTCACGGAATTTGTGGCTAATCATCAAAACGCTCAAGCGTCCTGCAGTCACTTCTTCACGCAGTAGTCCGAGAACTTCATCAGCTTCTTGAGGAGTCAAAACGGAAGTTGGTTCATCGAGAATCAGAATTCGACTTTTGAGATAAAGTTGTTTGAGAATTTCTAATTTCTGCTTTTGTCCAGCCGCCAGTTGCGAGATGGGAGTATTCAAATCAATTTTAAAAGGAGCCGAAGCCATAAATGCATCGAGCTTGGCATATTCTTCTTTCCAATTAATGATGTTGGGCGTGTCAGGTCTGACGAGTAAGAGATTTTCGGCAACGGTCATGGCAGGTACAACCGTGAAATGTTGATAAACCATGCCAATTCCATAGCCATAGGCATCACGGGGGCTATGGATATCGCGCGATCGCTTATTAATCAAAATGTCGCCATGGGTCGCTGCATGAAAGCCCATGATGCATTTGACTAAAGTACTTTTGCCTGCTCCATTTTCTCCAAGCAGCGCATGAAAAGTACCCGCTTCTAACTTGAGCGAAACATTATCCACAGCCGTAAAAGAGCCGAACTTCTTGGAAATATTGACTAACTCTAATTCTGGTGGTAGGTGCGATCGCAGGGTATCAGCCGAAACACTAGATGGAATAGTCACTGGTGGTATTGACTCTTTCATAGATTCTTCTACAACCAGATTATCAGCTAGATCGCTTTCGAGATCGTCAGGCAGAGGTTTTTCCATAGCGACGTACACTGGGTGTATTTTTGCATATTTGCATAATTCAACTAGAAACTTTGCTTAATTGCTGTAGTCAATGTTTCAGAATCAGCGACGGCTCCAAATACGCCGCCCTGCATTTCAATCATTTTTAGCGCCGCAAGGTGATTGCCATAGTCGGTTGCGCCTGTGCAGTCCGATAGCATGAGGCATTCATAGCCGCGATCGTTGGCATCACGCATGGTCGTATGCACGCAAACATCGGTGGTAATTCCCGACAAAATAATATTTTGAATACCTTTACGCCTCAAAATGAGATCGAGGTCAGTGGCATAAAATGAGCCTTTCCCTGGTTTATCAATGATTGGCTCATCGGGTAAGGGATAAAGTTCGGGAATGATATCCCATCCTATTTCACCACGCACTAAAATTTTGCCGCAGGGCCCTGCATCACCAATACCCGCCCCAATTCTTTGTGATCGCCAGCGCTTATTTTCTGGCAAATCCGAGAGATCGGGGCGATGTCCTTCGCGGGTATGAATGATATGAAAGCCTTTTTCGCGAAAGAGGGTCAAAACTTTTTTGATTGGTTCGATCGGCGATCGCGTTAGTGATAGGTCATAACCCATTTTGTCCACATAACCACCAACACCGCAAAAGTCAGTTTGCATATCAATGATGATCAGTACGGTATTGTCTGGTCTGAGATCGCCATTATAAGGATAGGGGTAGGGCGTAGCTTCAATGTACATAAGCGCTGAATTACATAACAAAGAGTTATTCATAATTTTGAGCGATCGCCTAATTCAAGACTGTTACTCAGCAACTTAACCGAAATAAAGGTCGGCGGCGTGAAGCGTCGCCGACCTTTATTTCGGTGATAAAAAATCTCTTTACAAAGATGTCGAAAAATGCATCTTTAGGTATATCTGATCTGAATTGTTTGTCGTGATACAGTTTTTCTGCTAAACTTAAAGTAATGTTACGTTATGTTGACACAAAGACAAGTATCTACTGTCAGGAAACTTCAATACGTTAGTCGGTGTCATTGTCTACTGTCAGAACTTGATTTGTCAAAGAGGTACTTATGAGTGACTTACCTATCGAAAAGCAATTTACCCACATGATGTTTTGTCAACAAATTCAAAACATCGATCTAGATGCAGCTAAGCAACTCCTCACTGAGTTACATATGCTCTATTTAGGACAACAAGCGGTGATGGTAAAAATTGCTAAACAAGAATTTTTAGGGGGCATCTAATCTGAATTTTATCTATAACAACAAAAAGGAGCGCCCTGCGCTCCTTTTTGTTTATGCCCCCAGAATTGTGGTTATTGCTGCCATTAAGTTTGGCAGAATTTTCTGGGGTTGATATTTCTCAAGCTGCATCTGGTTGCGAATACCACTGAGAACACCGATCGCAGGAATATGATGACCTTGGGCAGCCAAAATATCTGCTTCCGTATCGCCAATCATCCATTGTTGTTGCACCTGCGGCAATGTGGCTTGAGCTTGTTGCATTAATTTTGGTTTGTCTTGAGTATCAACGGTTTTTACATAGTCATCATCAAGACAAAAAATGCGATCGCTCTGGAAAAAACGCCTCAAATTATATTGATCGAGAACTGGCTCCAATTCACGACGACGGCGCATCGTCATCACCGCGAGATCATATCCTGCTTTTTGCGCTTTTTCTAAGGCTGGGATCGCATTTTCCAGTAGGCGATCGTATTGAAAATATTCATGGGTATGCACAGTGCTGCGCCGCAAATGAGCAAAGGCGATCGCCTGCTTGTCATTATCGAAGCCAGATAGTTTCGCGATTTCTTTCTCAGGAACCTGCGATCGCTTTAACTCCCAAAATTCAGATTTTGATAAAGTCCGCACAATCTGTTCAGGCTGCTCAATGTTTTTTATACAGTATAAATAAACTTGATAATAGCGCTCTGATACATCCATGATTGGACCATCAAAATCAGTAAATATGCGTTTTCCCATAAAAAATTATTCTTTAGCCTATGCTTGGGCTTCAGATGTCCAAGTTCCGTAGTGATTGAGAATGTTTTGAATCAAAGCTTGAGATTGACTCTGGATAGTCTGGGGATGGCTAAGCCATAAACCGCCAATTTGACTACCTAAATAGCTAAACTCAGTGCTTTCTTGCCAAAACAACTCCACATTAACATCTTCAATCTGTTCAAGATGTGAAGCTAATTCCCGATACATCGCCAAAGCAATATCAGGACTGTAGACGATTTTGTTACGACTGATAGATATCTCCCCACTAGGCACTTTCTAATCCCTGTTTATTAAGAACACTGTTAACACTATTAATAGGAGTGGTATCAATGAGGCAACAGTTTACTTCATCAATGCAAACCTTTCCCCATTGCAAAGCCCAACGAACTAGGGCGACGCGATTATCGGTTTTGGTCTTCGTTAAAATGTTGCTAATGTGATTATCGACGGTGCGCTTGCTGATCGCCAGTTTTCCAGCGATATCTTGATTGGTTAAGCCCGCAGCCACTAGTTCAATCACTTGAAGTTCTCGCTCAGACAGGGCAATTGATGTATTTGTCAAGGTGGTTGGGGTTATTTCGGCAGGTTTGGTCATGATCGCGAGGGTAGATTGCACCAATGTTTCAGAATATAATCACTATTGGCTGTTAACTACTAAGTATAATTTCTTATTCGAGATTGTGTCAATTATTTAACATTTGCTCAAGATCGCCTAAGCAAGCTTTAAATCTGGAGCTATCCTAATAAATCTCCAAAACATGAGGCGCACGCGCAGCGTGCGCCTCATGTTTTGGAGATTTTTATTCACGCTAGTAATGACTCGATCCATTTTGGGGGATGGGGAATGGGATTGCCGAGACGATCAAGGACAATCCAAGCCACAATATGCACAAGCAATTGATAGGCAAAGTTACTAAAAATAATTGCGGCGATCGCAAAGGTTTGAATTGTCGCAAAGTCAGGCTGTTCTAGGGAGCCAAACAGTTGCATGATCCAATTTAAAAAGCCTGTAATCTGCACAATCGAGTAATTCCAGAGATTTTCACCTAACAAAAGTGATACAAAGGCAATCTGAAAAGCTGTCCCCAAGGAGCTAATTACCGTGGCAATGCTCAGGGAACCCGACCAAGGAAAATCACGCTTCCAGAGATATCCCAAGGTCACGCCCACTAAGCCATGGGGAATAACGTATTGAATGCTGCGGGTCGGCCCCATCAAAATTGCCAGCAGTAAGGCGGTGACAACCATTGCCATCCATGCGGCGCGACCATTCCAGCGTAAATAGGCTAGAGCCGTGGGCAGAGGAAACAGCATCCGCAGTAAGGGGCCAAGGGGGAAGTAGTAGTTAATCAAAAACAACATGGCGGTAGTACTGGCAAGAAATGCGGTTTCCACCATGGCGCGAGTGTTGGTATGGGTCGCTTTGGTCATTAGTTTTCGGTATGCAATTCTTTGGGCGTAGTATCGGGAAAGCGACGGCGTAATCCGTATAGCCAAATCAAACCGAAAATACCTGCGGCGATCGCCACGAGACTAATCATCTGAGCAGTCCGCAACCCACCCACCATTAAACTATCAGTGCGTAAACCCTCGATCCAAAATCTGCCGAGACTATAGGCGATCGCATAGATCATCGTGATTGTGCCAGTTCTGAGTTTGGGGAAACGCAAAAAAGTAAATATTAAAATCGCGAACACACCAACATTCCAAAGTGATTCATAGAGAAATGTGGGATGAAAATATGACTCATTCATAAATTCGGGGGGGCGGCGATTGATCGGAATGAACAGCTTCCAAGGTAAATCGGTGGGAGCGCCGAAGGCCTCGGAATTAAAGAAATTGCCCCAACGTCCGATCGCCTGTCCAAGGATTACCGCAGGCATGACAATATCGGACATTAACCATGCCGAAAGTTGTTGCCGTTTACAAAAAATCGTGGTCGCGATCGCGCCACCAATGATTGCGCCATGAATGGCAATGCCACCTTCCCAAATCGCAAATACTTTGTACCAAGGCTGAGCTTGAAAGCGGGGCAACTCAAACAGGACATAGTAAAAACGGGCGCAAGGAATGGCTCCGACCACTAGCCAAATTGAGAGATCTCCTACCAGTTCAGGATCAACATTGCGTTTTTTGGCAAGGGTTTGCGCCAAGACTGTCCCCAAAACAATTGCCGACGCAATCAGCAATCCATACCAACGTACAGAAATTGATCCCAGTTCAAAGGCGATCGGACCTGGCGATGTAAATTCAAAAGCAAGTGGCAAAAAATTAATCACTTTTTCCTTTTTCCCTTTTTTCTTTTCCCTAAGAAGAAGGACGCAAAGCGCCTCTCTTTTTATACCAAATTAAAAAACCCTTACTGGGTTAGTTTTTAAGTAGCTGGGCATAATTAGAAAACAGCCCCAAAGGCTGTGGCGCACGCTGCGCGTGCGCCACAGCCTTTAGGTTTTTATATTTAATTGCGCCCAGCTACTTATAACGAATTCCAGCTTGTTTAAGGCGACTGAGTGCTTCGCCAAGGCGATCGCAGTCAGCGATTAAACTAATTCTCACATAGCCTTCACCACCCTTGCCAAAGGCGCTACCAGGAGTGAATACCACGCCCGTGCTTTCTAATACCTTGAGGGCAAAGTCGGCGGCAGTTATTCCCACAGGCACAGGAATCCAGAGATACATGGTGGCATAGGTTTTCGGAATATCCCAACCCAATTCGCCTAGCCCTGCAATCAGAAAATCACGCCGTTCTTTGTAGCGATCGCATACTTCTTCTAGATACTTATCAGGCAATTGCAGAGCAGTCTCCGCCGCCACTTGAATCGCGGAAAAAATTCCGTAATCGAGATTAGTTTTAAGCGTGCGTAAACCTTGGATCACATGGCGATTACCAACCACAAAACCGACGCGCCAGCCTGCCATATTGTAGGTTTTCGAGAGGGTGTGAAATTCGACCCCCACATCTTTACCGCCTTCGATTTCTAATAAACTGGTGGGCTGATAACCATCAAAGGCAAGCTCGGCGTAACAAAGATCATGAACCAAGAGGATCTCGTACTTCTTGGCAAAAGCAACAACTTCTTCAAAAAATTCACGCGGGGCGATCGCGCCAGTGGGGTTAGCAGGATAGTTGAAATACATCAACTTGGCTCGTTGAGCGATGTCTTCAGGAATTGCTGAAAGATCAATCAACCAGTCTCGATCGGCGCTGAGAATCATTTCGTAGATCTCGCCGCCTGCCAGTAAAGGTCCACGAAAATGGGCTGGGTAAGCGGGACTTGGCACAAGCACAACATCCCCAGGGTCAATATAGGCGATCGCTAAATGTCCTAAGCCTTCTTTGGAGCCGATTAAAGGTAAAGCTTCGCTCTCAGGATCAAGCTGGACATTATAACGGCGCTTGTACCAGTCGGTGATTGCTCTGCGGAAACTAGCAGTGCCTTCAAAGGGGGGATAGCCGTGATTTTTAGGGTTTTGTAAAGCAGCGATCGCCGAATCAATGACAGGTTGAGGTGTGGGACCATCAGGATTACCCATACCGAGATCGATCAAATCCAGACCTTGCTCTTTCGCTCGTAACTTCAACTCATCTAAGCGGGCAAAAACATATTGAGGGAGTTTTTCTAATCGCTGAGCGGGGTTGAGCCAAGTCTTCATTTGTGTTTTGAGAGCGTATAAAGTTAATGAGTTAATTTATTGTCGTTTAGTGACAATAAATTAATTGGGTTTGCTGTAGGAACTTGATCTTAATAGAAATTGTCTCGCGATCATTAATTAAGTCTAATTACTTAATTATAACAATTTTCTTGTTTGCACTAGTCGCAGCCTTTGCGATTCCTTTTATTTGGGTCTGCAAAAAAAATTTGACGATCGCACTAATTTAAAGTTATTATAGTGAGTTCGGAATTCTAAAACTGTAAAGCCATGCCGCTACCGATTGTTGCCGTTGTCGGTCGCCCCAATGTGGGCAAATCTACTCTCGTAAACCGCCTCTCAGGTGAACAATACGCGATCGTCTACGACGAACCAGGCGTAACCCGCGATCGCGTCTATCGCGAATGTTTTTGGGGCGCTCACGAATTTCAAGTTGTCGATACGGGTGGACTTGTCTTTGATGACGAGACTGAGTTCTTGCCGATGATTCGGGAACAGGCGGAGATTGCCATTCGTGAATCGGCGGCCGTGATTTTTGTGGTCGATGGTATGGCTGGGATTACTGACGCTGATGAGCAATTAGGTGGCTGGTTGCGCCGACAAAATATTCCTGTACTATTGGCGGTTAATAAATGTGAGGGTTCTAAATTTGGACTTTCCCTCGCCGCCGAGTTTTGGAATTTGGGCTTAGGTGAGCCGATCCCGATGTCAGGGATTCATGGTAATGGTACTGGCGAGTTGTTAGACGAATTAATCAAGTATTTGCCAGCCCCTGAAGAAGTTACCAAGGAAAGCGATGAAATCAAGGTGGCGATTATTGGTCGTCCGAATGTTGGCAAATCCAGTTTGCTAAATTCTTTCATTGGCGAAAACCGCAGTATTGTCAGTCCGATTTCTGGCACAACCCGCGATGCGATTGATATGTCGGTGGAGCGCGATGGTAAAAAGTATCGCCTGATCGATACCGCAGGGGTGCGCCGCAAAAAGAATATTGATTATGGTATTGAATTTTTTAGTATTAACCGTGCTTTTAAAGCGATCGGGCGTTCTGATGTAGTTTTATTAGTGATCGATGCCCTTGATGGTGTTACCGATCAAGATCAAAAACTAGCTGGTCGAATTAACGATGAGGGCAAGGCTTGCGTAATTGTCGTCAATAAATGGGATGCGATCGAAAAAGATTCTTATACCATTTATGACTACACTGCCGACGTGAAAAGCCGCCTCATGTTTGTGGAATATGCGCCAATTATCTTTGTGAGTGCGCTCACGGGGCAACGTGTGACCCAAATCCTCGATCGCGTTGATATTGCCGCAGAGCAGCACAAGCGCCGCGTCCCCACTGCGATCTTGAATGAAGCACTTACTGAAGCGGTCACATGGCACGCACCACCCACTAGTCGCGGTGGCAAACAGGGCAAGGTCTATTACTGTACTCAAATTTCCGATGGGCCGCCCACGATTATTCTGTTCGTGAATGATACGCATCGCTTTAACGATAATTACAAGCGGTATATCGAAAATCAATTCCGTAAGACCCTTGGCTTTGAAGGTACTCCCGTCAGATTTATCTTCCGTGGTAAAAAAGACCGTGAAGTTGAAAAATCAAAAAATTCGGCTTTAAGATAAAAAAACAAAGATAGACGGCGCTTTGCACCGTCTATCTTTATGGATATTAAGTGCTATGACGGTTGCAATAATGATTGTTGCTAGATTCTAATAGGACTTAGTAGGATAGAGAACTCAAGCAAGAGCGATCGCTTGCTACAAAAACTATGGCAGCCTCAGAAGAAATCAAATTTGAAACCCATGCCCTTGGCGCTGCTACGTTTGACCTAAGCGGGCTTCCCAAGGAATATTACACCCTTGTAGATGGGAGTAAAAGCATTATTTGGGTGCAACCAATCTTCCAAGCGTTGGGACTCAAATCATTGTTAGCGGCTTCTTTGCCCGTTGAAACTTTTACCTATGCCGTAATTCATGGCAATGACTACACTGCAATCGTGATCAAGCAACAGGGCAACTATCTCGCCCTACTCATCGATCCCAAAAGTGAGATCCTTGATGATAGCTTTTTAAGCTGGGCGCAATCCTTTGATGCTACTTCCTTAAGAAATAATCCTAGGTTTCAAGTGATTTAAACTTTCTTTAAACTTTCTTTGAAAAACAGAGAAGATGCCTTGCGTCTTCTCTGTTTTTTTGTGGTAAATCGCGATCGCTCAAAAATTTATGCAAGACTTTAATTTAATAAATATTTGATTTAACCATCCTTTCCTATGAAACGCATTACTCTGCTCGGCTCCACTGGCTCAATTGGTACACAAACATTAGATATTGTAGAGGAATATCCAGAAAAATTTCAGGTAGTGGGGATGACCGCAGGGGGAAATATCAATCTATTTGCTCACCAAATTCGCCAGTTTCAGCCCGAAATCGTGGCGATCGCCAATCAAGCTAAACTGGCTGAACTAAAAGAAGCGATCGCCGATCTTGCGGTCAAGCCCATCCTGTTAGCAGGAGCAGATGCTGTCGAAACCGTAGCAGCTTACGGTGATTCTGAGGTGGCAGTCACAGGGATTGTCGGCTGTGCTGGCTTATTACCAACGATCGCCGCGATTAAAGCGGGTAAAAATATTGCCTTGGCAAATAAGGAAACCTTGATCGCAGGCGGTGAAGTGGTCGTGCCATTGGTGAAAAAACATGGCGTGAAATTATTTCCTGCGGATTCTGAACATTCAGCAATTTTCCAATGCTTACAGGGTGTGCCAGAGGGAGGACTGCGGCGGATTATTCTGACAGCTTCTGGGGGAGCTTTTCGCGATCGCCCCACCGCAGAACTCGCCTCCGTCACCGTTGCCGATGCTCTCAAACATCCTAACTGGGCTATGGGTAAAAAAATCACGATTGATTCGGCAACCTTGATGAATAAAGGCTTAGAAGTGATCGAAGCTCATTATCTCTTTGGCGTAGATTACGACAAAATCGAAATTGTGATTCATCCCCAAAGTATTATTCATTCGCTAATTGAATTAGAAGATACTTCTGTATTAGCGCAATTGGGGATTCCTGATATGCGTTTACCGCTTCTCTATTCCCTTTCCTATCCCGATCGCATTCCAACTCAATGGGAACGCCTCGATCTCGTCAAGTGCGGCACACTTACTTTCCGCGAACCCGATCATCAGAAATATCCCTGCATGGATCTTGCCTATGCCGCAGGTCGTGCGGGGGGAACTATGCCTGCGGTACTGAATGCGGCTAATGAGCAAGTGGTGGAACTATTCCTACAGGATCGGATTCGTTATGTGCAGATTGCTGATCTGATTAGGTATGTATGCGATCGGCATAATTGTGTTTCTAAGCCAGAACTGGAAGATATTTTGGAAGCAGATAAATGGGCAAGAAATATGGTGATGGAGCAAGTGTTGCTGAAGGTTTAGAAGACCATATCCTGTGTTGCCCACATAGCGAGTAGCACAGGATATGCCTTTGAGTTTGTCTAGGGTTTTCTTTCCAAAAAAATGGCTGTATAATGTATAGGCAAGTGTTAAGTATTATTAACATTCTTGCTTTCTAATTTACTAAAGTAAAGTTCCATCGCTCTTACTTCTGTAATCATTGAATCCCATAAATTCATCCTTACTTGGAGGTACTTAAATATATGTCTACCGAAACTATTACCCGTCCTGCAACCATACGCAAAATTGCGCCAAGATATCGAGTTTTATTGCATAACGATGATCACAACTCAATGGAATATGTAGTCGAAAGCTTAATGCAAGTCGTTAATGGGTTAACCCAACCGCAAGCCGTAGACATCATGATGGCGGCTCACGCAAGTGGATGTGCGCTAGTAATTACCTGTGTCCAAGAACATGCTGAGTTTTATTGTGAAGGATTACAAAGTAAAGGTTTAACTAGCACAATTGAGCCAGAAGAATAAATGAACATCTAAATAAAAAGCAACGCAAAGCGTTGCTTTTTATTTGTTGAGTAATTAGGCACAATTAAATATAAAACCCAAAAACCGTTGGCGCACGCTGCGCGTGCGCCAACGGTTTTTGGGTTTTAATACTTAGAGAAAAGGTAGGATTATTCTCAGTAATAGTCCTAGCTTTTTGTTGTGAAACTCGATCGCTTAATTTCTCGCTTAAATTCCTATCAAGCTCCGATCCGCATCATCCTATTTTTGCTGACATTAATAGCGATCTGGCTGCCGATCGCTGCACCAATCTATCTAATCTTTGGGGAGTCCGTAGGGATTGCCCTCACCATTCTGCTCTATTGCGAATTTTTAGGATTGATTTGGTGGTGGGGCAGGAAAATTGCTAAATATGCTCATCCCTTTCGCTATTACGGTCTATCGTTGACTAGCAAAAACGGGCGCGAGTTTTTATTTGGTTTAGGTTTAGGTAGCGCCGCCCTATGCATATTTATGGCTTTGCAAGTCAGCTTTGGTTGGCTTGCCCTGCAAACTGGAAATTGGCAAGATCCCCTGCCAGCAAAACTATTACCAGCGATCGGCATATATTTTGTCGATTGGCAAGGCGCGATCGCGATCGGGCTATTAACATCGGTTGGCGTAGGCTTTGCAGAAGAAATTCTGTTTCGCGGCTGGATCTTGTCCGAGCTAGAGCGTAACTATTCACCAAAAACAGCCCTAATTGCGGCAAGTTTATTTTTTGCGATTTTGCACTTCATTAAGCCCCTAGATGTAATTCTTGTCACATGGAGCCAATTTGTTGGTTTAGTGATTCTCGGTGTTGCCTTAGTCCTAGCGCGGCGGCGGTGTGAGGGCAGACTGGGCATCGCGATCGGATTACATGCTGGATTAGTTTGGTGCTACTACATCGTGAATACGACCCGTTTACTGAAACCCACAGGGCATGTGCCTGAGTGGATAACGGGGCTAAATGGTAATCCCCTCGCGGGTTTAATGGGAATTATTTTTTTAAGTGCGATCGCGATCGGGTTTCGAGGTATTTCAAAACCGAAGAGCGTACCGCCCGCGTAGCGGGCGGTACGCTCTTTGGGGTTTTAAGTTTACTTATGCCTAGCTACTTACTTTTTAATTTTTTTGAAATACCTCTTGCCAGTGGCGCAATAAGTGTATATGATTGAATCCGCTTAGAAAACATCTAAGCAAAGGGTCGATGCCCGAGTGGTTAATGGGGGCGGACTGTAAATCCGCTGCGTAAGCTACGTTGGTTCAAATCCATCTCGGCCCATTTGAATAAAAAAGGACTTGCTTAGCAAGTCCTTTTTTATTGCTTAATCTTCTGTTGTTGTGAGGATTAAGCAAAAATTTGAGTTAACGCTGAATCAATATCAGGATATTGAAATGTAAATTTATTCACCTCGGCTTTATGTGGTACAACACGCTGACCATCTAACAAGACCGTTGCACCCTCGCCAAATATCAAGATTAAAGCTGCCGCAGGAACTGGCAGAAATGCAGGGCGTTTAATCGCTTTTGCAAAGGCAACTGTAAAAGCTTCATTAGTTACAGGTTGGGGAGCCGTAGCGTTGAATGCACCTGTAACTTGAGGATTTTTGAGGGCATAGATAATTAGCTCCACCAGATCATCGCGGTGAATCCAAGAAAACCATTGCTGACCATTGCCAATTTTGCCGCCGCCGCCAACTTGGAAAATTGGTAACATCTTGCCGATCGCCCCACCTAAACCCAAGACAATGCCAGTTCTGAGTTTAACTAAACGCACACCCAAACCAGTTACCACGTCGGCAGCCGCTTCCCAGTCTTTGCAGACATTTGCCAAGAAGTCATCACCTGCACCGCTATATTCATCAAAGGTTTTATCGAGGCTAGTGCCGTAATAACCGATCGCTGAGCCACTAATTAAAACTTGCGGCTTTACTTTTGCCTTAGCGATCGCCTCAACTAAGACTTTAGTAGTTAAAATACGGCTGTTGCGGATCTCTTGTTTACGTTGCTCAGTCCAGCGCACCCCAGCGAGGGGTTCCCCCGCAAGGTTAATCACGGCATCACTGCCAGAGAGAGTATCTGCCCAATCTTCTAACTGCAAAGGGTTGTAGCTAATCACTTCTAAGTTCGGAAAAGCTGATTGTGGAAATAGCCTGCTCGCTTTCTGAGAATTGCGTGATAGTACGACAATGCGATCGCCCGCAGCATGTAAACGCTCAACTAATTTCGTGCCAACAAATCCCGTAGCACCCGTCACTACAATTTTCATAATATGTTTTTGTTTAAATAATGTTAAGTAGATATTAAGTAGTTAAGCATATAGCGCTTTTCAAGCAAGCAAAGAGGATTATTTCCCCGCCTTCGGCGGGGAAATAATCCAAGTAAAACCAGATCGCCCGTATAGTCATGGATAACTCAGAAAAACCCAAGTTGTTAATAGTTGATGATGAAGTGGATAACTTAGATCTGCTCCATCGTATTTTCTATCGTAGTTATCAAATTTTGCGAGCTAACAATGGATTTGAGGCGTTAGAAATTTTGAAACGAGATCCAGAGATCGGCGTTATCGTTTCCGATCAGAGAATGCCGATGATGACTGGGACTGAGTTTTTAAGTCAGGTTGCCGAACTCTATCCTGACACCTTGCGAATTATTTTAACGGCTCATACCGATATCCGTGATCTGGTCGAAGCGATTAATCAATCTAAAGTTTTTAAATATGTCACTAAACCTTATCGGGTTGAAGATTTAGTGAAAATAGTGCAGCAGGCTACAGAAACCCATAAATTACTCAAATCAAGAACTTCTCAACTTCGGAATAAACTGGAAAATGCGGAGGCGAAATATCAAAGTATTTTCGAGAATGCGATCGAGGGGATTTTCCAGACCACGATTGATGGACGCTATTTAATTGCGAATCCGATGTTAGCAAAAATTTATGGTTATCCTTCTGCCGAATCTCTAATCAGTAATGTGGCGAATATTGCTCACCAGATTTATGTCAATTCTTCTCGCCGTCAGGAATTTATTAGTATTTTACTTTCCCAAGATACAGTTTCTAACTTTGAGTCGCAGGTTTATCGGCGGGATGGAACTAAAATCTGGATCTCCGAGAATGTGCGAGCAGTGCGCGATCGCGATGGAACTCTAATTGGTTTTGAAGGTACTGTCCAAGATATCACTCAACGCAAACGCGCAGAAGCAGAGTCACAATTACTACAGCGCTTGACCTTGGAAATCAGTGTCGCCAAAGATTTTCAGTCTGCTTTAGAAGTTACTCTTAGCGAGATTTGTCAATTTACAGGATGGGACTATGGTGAGATCTGGATTCCCTTAGCTGATGTCGAAGTTTTAGTCTGTAGTCCTGCATGGTACAGCAGTCTTGATGGATTAATAGAGTTTCGTGAATGTAGTGAAAAGATGTCCTTTCCGTTAGGGCTTGGCTTCCCTGGAAGAGTGTGGGTAAACCAACGCCCAGAATGGATTTGGGACATATCCCTTGAGCAAGAAGCGTACTTTCTCCGCAAATATCCTGCGATGGAATGTGGATTACGCTCAGGCTTAGCTATTCCCGTCAGTGCCGATGCCAATGTGGTGGCGATTATGGTTTTCTTTATGAGAGCGCCCAATGATCAAGATCAGCATCTAGTCGGTTTAATTGGCGCGATCGCCATGCAGTTAGGTTCATTAATGTTGCGAAAACGTGATGAAGAAGCCCTACGGCTGATGAATGAAGAACTGTCACTAGCCCGCGATCGCGCCTTAGCTGCAAGTCGCACTAAAAGCACCTTTGTGGCAAATATGAGCCATGAATTACGCACACCGCTTAATGCCATCATCGGCTATAGCGAGATGTTACAAGAAGATGCTGAGTTACTGGGTTTAGAAGAGTTTGGGCAAGATCTCCAAAAAATCTATCAATCTGGTAAGCATTTACTAGATTTAATTAACGACATTCTGGACATGACCAAGATTGAGGCAGGTAAATTAGAAATTCGTTATGATGATTTTGATGTTCCTTTACTGATAGAAAATACTACGGAATCAATTCAGCCCTTATTACGCAAAAATAATAATCGCTTAATTATTGATTGCGCTCCTGATCTTGGTAGTGTTTGCACAGATATGATGCGCCTACGTCAAGTACTTTTAAACATTCTTAGTAATGCTTGTAAGTTTACTAAGTCAGGCGAAATTGGCGTGACTGTCAATCGCCAATATGATGAACAAGAAGAATATTTTTACTTTGCGATTAGTGATACAGGGATTGGAATTAGCCACGAAAATAGGCGAAAGCTATTTCAACCTTTTAGTCAAGCAGATAGTTCTACTACCCGTCAGTACGGCGGCACTGGCTTAGGCTTAGCAATTAGTCATCGCCTGTGTCAGATGATGGGCGGTGGTATTACGTTACAAAGTGAGTTAGGGGAAGGATCAACTTTTACGATTTATCTACCTGTTAGCAGTAAAACTGCTAAGAAAAATGCTGATTCTAAGTTACCTATATCATCTAACAAACATTCGCCAAATAGCTCTAATTTAAGCTCTAATTTAAGCTCTAATTTAAGCTCTAATTTAAGTTCTAATTTAAATAAGATCGATAATAATACGAATCCATCAATTTTAGTAATAGACGATGATCTAACATTACACCAATATGCAAAAGCCTATTTGAGTCATCTTGGAGTTTCTATTTTTTCAGCACTTAGTAGTGACGATGGTCTAAATTTAGCTCATAAGATCTTGCCGAATGCAATTATTTTGGATGTTCAAATGCCATCAATGGATGGTTTGGAAGTTCTTAAGGCTTTAAAATCGAACTCCTTAACTTCAGAAATTCCAATCTTGTTGTTGACAATTAATGATGAACACCATGAGGGTTATGAGATTGGAGCTAATGATTATTTGTTTAAGCCCATCGATCGCGATCGCTTAATTTCCGTAGTTGCGAAGTATCGTCATCGAGACAATTCGCAATTATCTATACTGATAATCGAAGATGATGTCAATGTTAGATCAATGCTCAGACGGATGTTAGAAAAGGAGAATTGTCTTGTAACTGAGGCACAGGACGGAGAGGAGGCTTTAGAAATAATGTCTGAGCAAGTTCCCCAATTGATTCTGCTTGATTTGATGATGCCGAATATCGATGGCTTTGAGTTTATTCACTTACTGAGGTTACGCCAAGATATGTTCTCTATTCCCATCTTGATCATTACGGCTAAAGACTTGAATGATCAAGACTATGTGAGACTGAGTGGATCGGTGCAGAAAATCTTGCAAAAGACCAACTTTAGTTATGTCCAGCTTATGGAGGAAATTGTGCAAAAACTATATAAATCAGGGGCTTTACCAATTTCTGGTCACAAAACCTAATAAGTGAATTGCTACACTAAGTTATATAGGCTTAATTAAATATAAAATCCTAAAATCTGCGGCGCACGCTGCGCGTACGCCGCAGATTTTGGATCTGGTTTTTAATTATGCCAAGGTACTTATATGCAATAGACTATTGCTTATTTTCCTTACGCTCCAGAATCTAGATTGCCATTTCCATGTCAAATACTAATGTTACGATTCATCCCCGCGCCATCGTCCATCCTAACGCCAAAATTGGTGAAGGAACATCCATCGGAGCCGATGCCATTGTTGACGAGTTTGTAGAAATTGGCGATCGCTGCGAGATCAGGGCGAGGGCAATCATTACGGGGCATACTCAGATTGGCAATGATAACCAAATTGGTTATGGGGCGATCGTTGGCTCAGAGCCACAGGATACTTCCTATAAAGGGGCAGTTAGTTTTGTAAAAATTGGCGATCGCAATGTACTGCGCGAATATGTGACCGTCAATCGTGGCACAAAGGAAGGCTCGGCAACGACGATCGGCAATGATAATTTGCTGTTTACAGGCGCACATATTGCCCATAACTGCACGATCAGCGATCGCGTGATTTTGGTAAACAATGTCTTGCTGGCGGGTCATGTAGAAGTACATAACAATGCCTTTATGGGTGGTGACTCGGTGGTGCATCAGTTTACGCGCATCGGCTCCTATGCCATGATTCGTGGTCAAACTCGCCTCGGCATGGATGTGCCTCCTTACTGCATGGCAGTCGATACCAATATGGTATTTGGCTTAAATCGTCTGGGCTTACGGCGTAATGGTTTTAGTCACGATCGCCGCCGCGCCATCCTTGCCGCCTATGATGTGCTGTACAAATCCGATCGCAATCGCACGCAAGCGATCGAATTTCTAGAGTCAGATCCTGAATTTGCTAATAATCCTGATATTCAATTATTTTGTAATTTCATTAAACTCAGTCGTCGCGGTATCTGCAAACTATACGAAAGTGGCGCAAGTCGTATTGAAGAAGGTTAAAACCCGTCAAAGTCATCGCCTTTGGCGATGACTTTGACGGGCTACAAAAGTCGGTTCTCTACTAAATTGCGAGTCCCTTATGGGAATGATTACCAAACGTTCATCTAAAAAAGTTCGAGCTAACGAAATCTTAATTAGGCTAAAACGGTTATATCCCGATGCAACCTGCTCTCTAGATTATGAAACCCCTGTGCAGCTTTTAGTCGCGGTGATTCTATCAGCGCAATGCACCGATGAAAGGGTAAATATGGTGACACCGAAATTATTTGCGCGGTTTCCCGATGCGATCGCCTTAGCTAATGCTGATCTGGATGAACTCATGGAATTAGTTCACTCCACAGGCTTTTATCGCAATAAATCTAAAAATATTAGAAGTGCCTGTGAAATGATCGTACGAGACTTTGATGGCAAAGTCCCAAATACGATGGAAAGTCTACTCAAATTAGCAGGGGTAGCTCGTAAAACCGCCAATGTCGTCCTCGCCCATGCCTATGGCATTAATGCAGGTGTGACCGTTGATACCCATGTCAAGCGACTAACTAAAAGGCTGGGGCTAACCAAATTTGAGGAGCCAATTAAAGTTGAGCGTGATTTGATGTCACTGCTGCCCCAACGCGATTGGGAAAATTGGTCAATCAGGATTATTTATCATGGTCGCGCTGTCTGTAATGCGCGTAAGCCCGCTTGCGATCGCTGCGAACTCGCTGATTTATGCCCATCGGCGGCTGTAGGATGACACAGGCTTTGTCGCCTACTACGCAGGCGACACGAACTTAGAGAATGGCGGCGCTTCGCGCCGCCATTCTCCTATTGGGTAGCGACGATAGCTATAGAAGTTGTGAAGTTTTCTAAAGATACTTGTCCTTTATGCAGTTACATCAGCGCTTATTCCCTAAAATGAAGACAAAATTCTCCCTGCAATCTTTACTTAATAAAGACTTATGACAGATTTTGTACAACCCTTCAAGAATGATCCCCAACTAGGGAACTTGTCTACTCCAGTCAGCGATTCCGCAGTTGTGAAGGCTTTCATCGGCAATCTTCCTGCTTACCGCCCAGGCTTGTCTGCTAGCCGTCGTGGTCTAGAAATTGGTATGGCTCATGGTTACTTTATCTATGGACCTTTCGCATTGCTTGGCCCTCTGAGAAATACCGAATTGGGTAGTCTCGCAGGATTATTGGCAACGGTTGCCTCTGTTGTCTTGTTGACCCTTGGCTTGTCCCTGTATGGTCAAACTGTAACCAAGTTGCAGTCTAGCTCTGCGGTAGAAGCCCCTGCGGAATTGGGTACTACTTCTGGTTGGAGCGAATTTTCGAGCAGCTTCTTGCTTGGTGGTGCTGGTGGTGCTGCATTTGCATACTTCCTCAACTACCTTGAGCCATTCCAAAAGTTCGGCGCTTTACTTTGGTCTTAGTTTTGTGTTTGCGGTCGTTAACTGCGATCACAAATATCATTCAAGCCATTTAAGCCAAATCAAATTCCAAAATTATTTATATTAAGGAAAGCCATAACCATGACTGGATACTACGCACATTACTACGTTTCTTTCATTTTAGTGCCTCTGATTGGTGTAATCCTCCCGATCGCCACCATGGGCTTGTTGTTTAATTACATCGAGAACTAAGCATCGTTGCTTTGATTTCTCTCACCCGTCCTTTGTAATTTATTTTTCTCATTTTTAAAAAGTAAAAGCGATCGCTATATTTTTATAGACAGCGATCGCTTTTACTTTATTAATCTAATATAAAGCCGTCCTAGAAGGACGGGGTTTTAAAACCATTTTTCCGATAAAAACACTATCTTTATCCCTTGGTCATGCAGCTATGTCCTATTTACGCTTGGTATTTGCCACGATCTTCGCGATCGCCTGTTTAGTGATTTCTCCTGTAAATTCTCAAGATGCTCAAGCTGAAACCCTCTCCTTTAGTCATGCTCAATTAAAAGGACGCGATTTTTCAGAAAGAGTACTAACTGGGTCAGGTTTTGCCAATGCCAATATGGAGGGGGCAAATTTTGAAAATGCCGATCTCAGGGGGACAGTATTTAGCGCTTCGGTTTTACGCAAAGCGAATTTAAAAGGAGCAGACTTTTCGGGAGGATTGCTAGATCAAGCGGATTTTGCGAAGGCTGATCTCAGTAATGCGGTGTTAGTCGAGACAATTTTGTTACGCAGTACCTTTGATTTCGTAAATATTGATGGGGCTGATTTTACGGATGCAATTATGGATGGGGTACAGCGCAAGTGGCTATGCACTAAAGCTAAAGGGATAAATTCAAAAACGGGCGTGGATACTAGAGAATCCCTAGAATGTCCCTAAAAAAATAAGGGATGATTTGTATCCCTCATTTTTTAGCGATTTTTTTAGCGATTATGAAATTTTATAGACCGTTGCGTCCCCAGACCACAAAAGCGATCGACAATGTAAACATACCTAATACACTGATCCAACCCAAAGACAAGATATCCATAATTTTGTAACGATTTAAATAAATTTTTCTAAGTACTATAATACGCTTTCCTGTCCCAAAGACAAATCACTCAGGTTAATGTTTATCGCAACTTTTTAGCCGAAATTGCATTCTTATTTAATACGCTGATTTGAAGGTTATGATCTTTCTTTTGGAGGCGATCGCATTATGTCTTTGTCAATCAAAGCCCAAAAAGTATTAGTCGCATCAGCTTGCTCTTGCTTAATTGTTGGATTTGTAATTGCTTCACCGCTATCCTCATTTCCCCCCCAAGCTCAAGCTCAGTCTCGCCGAGTTCGATATGTTCCACCTAGTAATCTTGACGCACCAAAAACTTCAGGCGCAGGTGCTTCGCGCAGTGCCAAGGATTTAATTGCTATACTTCCTGATTTGGAAATAAGTAAGTCTCCTGTACCTCAGACTATTTCCGAGCGCCCCACGATCTATTTTCTCACGCCTAAACATCGTGGCTCAGTTAGCTTCCGCCTCAGCGACGATAGAGCGACAACCCCCAATAAAGTCATTTATGAGAAGAAATTTGAAATTAATAATGATGCAGGAATCATTGCGTTCAAACTCCCTGATGATGCGCCACCTCTAGAAGTTGGCAAAATCTATACATGGCAGTTCGCAGTTCAGTCCTTCTATTCGTCTAGGATCGTCAATGGCTCGATCCGCCGTGTTCTGCCCACTAAAAAATTGACATCCCAACTCTTGCAGATCTCAAATCCCATCGATCGCGCGACATTGTTTGCTCAAGAAAGTATTTGGTTTGACGCTGTGACAGCTTTAGCAGAAGCACAGCGCACTGTACCCAAGAATGCTGAAATTTCTGGTGAATGGTTGGCGTTCTTGAAGTCTGCAAAACTCGATCTTGTTCTCCCCTATTCTTTTGTCTCTCAAAAGTAATGTATAGCGTTAGCAAAAAAAACAAAGAGAGTTGCGGCGCTTCAGCGCCGCAACTCTCTTTTGGTTGAGGGATGACTGCATGGTCATAAAATTGCCGCTAAAAACTATCCTCTGGAAATGGCGTGGGATTGCGATCGCTGCGCCGACTATTTCAATGTTGGCGATCGGATTGCGACTAGTTGGGGCGTTAGAACTGATGGAATTAGCCACCCTTGACCAGTTTTTTCGGTGGCGATCGCCTGAGCCTGAAGATAATCGAATTGTAATTATTGGCATTGATGAAGCGGATGTGCGTCAATATGCTTGGCCGATTGATGATGCTTTGTTAACCAAATTATTAGACAAAGTACGCAAACAACAGCCTCGTGTGATCGGTCTAGATCTTGCGCGTGATCAGCCCGTTGGTGCTGGATATTCACAGTTAGAGAAATTATTTAAAAGTACACCGAACTTGATTGGTATTACCAAAAGCGCCGATCAAGTTAATTCCAATTTCGCGATCGCTAGTTCCAATATTAGTCCTCCTCCTATATTGGCGGCGAACGATCAAGTTGGTGCGGTCAATCTACCGTTTGATGCCGATGGCAGGATTCGGCGCGGATTACTGGCTTTACGTTTACCAAATGACGAGTTTACACCTAGTTTCGGTTTGCAGATCGCTCTATTCTATTTGGATGGCGAAAAAGTAATTCCGTTTGAAGATCAAGCGCTCCGTCCCCCCAGATTGCGCGAAAATGATGGCGGCTATAGCCGTGCCGATGTGGGCGGACATCAATTTATGATTAACTATCGCCGATCTCGTCAGGGCTTTCAGACAGTGCGAATGGCGGATCTATTGGAAGATAAAATTGCGCCAGATTTGCTACGCGATCGCGTGGTGATGATTGGTACAACTGCGATCAGTTTAAGAGATTGGTTTTTCACTCCCCTCGATAGTGGGATCGGCAGCCCACGCATTTCCACTTCAGGAATTGAAGTTCATACTCAAATTGTCAGCCATATTCTCAGTATTGCCTTGGATGGACGTTCAGGCATTCAATCTTGGGGAAAACCTTGGGAATATCTATGGATTATTGGTTGGTCTCTAATTGGTTCATTGTTGATTTGGCAATGGCGGAATGTCAGTTCTAAGGATCGTGAATTTCAGGTGCTAATACTGCGATCGCTTAGTATCCTAGTAATAGGTGGTAGTCTGTTTGCAATTTGTTTTTACGCCTTAGTCTATGGTTGGTGGTTGCCCTTTGTACCTGCGATGATTGGATTTTTGGGTGGTGGCGCGATCGTAACTAGCTATTTAGCAATCACGGCCGCCCAAATTCGGGCTTGTTTTAGTCGCTATTTAACCGATGCGGTTGTACAGAGTTTATTGGAAACTCCTGAAGGACTGAAGTTAGGAGGCGATCGCCGCAAAGTGACGATTCTCATGTGTGACCTGCGCGGCTTTTCCACGATTTCCGAAAAGATGCCGCCTGAAAAAGTAGTGGAAATTCTCAATGTATTTTTAGGGACAATGACCGAGGCGATCGCGCCCTATCAAGGCACTATTGATGAATTTATCGGCGACGCGATTTTGGTTCTATTTGGTGCGCCAATTTATCGAGAAGATGATGCCGCCAGAGCCGTCGCCAGTGCGATCGCGATGCAGCTTGCCATGCGATCGGTGAATGCCAAACTCACCCAAATGGAACTCCCCGAAATTGCGATGGGTATTGGGATTAACACAGGGGATGTGGTTGCTGGGAATATCGGTTCCCAATCTCGCGCTAAATATGCCGTAGTTGGCAATCATGTAAACCTGACCGCAAGGATCGAATCCTATACCGTTGGTGGACAGATTTTGATCGCAGAAAGCACCTATCAGGAGATACAGGAAATTGTAAAAACTAACGGTTCAATGAAGGTGGAACCCAAAGGAGTGTCCGCACCCATCTCAATTTATGATGTTTGTGGAATTGGCGGCACTTACAATCTAGAACTTCCATCTATTAATGATTCGTTGCAAACACTGCCCCATCCTATTCCTGTTACCTATCGAATTCTAGAAGAGAAGCATTTAGGGATAGAAGTGTTTACAGGTAAATTGCACCAGCTTTCCCCCCACGGTGCAGAGATTTTAGGAGAGCAGGATATTCCTATATTAACTAATCTCAAAATCCATCTACAAGTTGAGATCCCCAATCCAACTAACCCTTCTCAACAGGTAACAATAGAAGGCGAGATCTATGCCAAAGTCTTAAAAAATCATCAACCACATCAAATAATGCGCTCAGACCAATTAGAAGAAGAAAGAGAGGGGGAGAGGCGATCGCGGCATTACCAACAAATTTATGTGCATTTCACTACAGTTCCCAGCGATCTTAAAACATGGATTAAGTCAGTCATTCCTCAATGCTCGGCAAGCCGCCAATCTTGTTGAATTATTGCAAAATCCGCCCACTGGCGAAGAAGAGTTTTTACTTTCGTTACTACGCGATCGGCTCTCCTAAAAGTTATTTCCCACCCGTTATTTCAGGCTGATCTGGTAATTTACGATTCCTCTCATCTTCTTCATCTTTCTTTTTCTGAGCGATTCCCATTGAAGTATCAAGTTGTTCAAAGTTATCACTACTAAGTCCATGTCTTTGTTTTGCTTGATCAGAAATGTCTGTAATTATTGCGGGGGCGGAATCCTCTGGTAAATCAGGGTTTTTCGCAATCATTTCATCATAAACAGCGATCGCCGAGACAAAGAATATCGAGGCACAAAAATTAATCATATCGGGATCAGCTTCATGTGCAGTTGTTTACGGCGCTCGAACTCGGTATGAATATTTTGCAGGGTGGTATTTGCCTTGCTGATTTGGCGATCGCTGTCGGCGAAGTCTTTAGCGATCGCCAAAAAACAATTATTGCTAGAATATCCTGACGATAGGAAATAACTCATGACGACTCAGATCCAAGTTTATTTACAAGATGTGACGCAGATTTATCAAAAGGGGAATGCAACGGAGCATACCTATCGTCCTGCGTTGAAAAAGTTGCTTGAGTCGTTTGGTAATGATATTTTGGCGGTGAATGAACCGAAACGGATTGCTTGTGGTGCGCCAGATTTTTGGATTGGACAGGGGGCTTTAGAGGTTGGACATCTTGAGGCTAAGGATATTGGAATTGCGTTAAAGGGACTTGAGAAGAAGGATCAAATGAAGCGTTATTTTAACGGTTTGGGAAATTTGATTTTAACGGATCATTTAGAATTTCGATGGTATGTGGATGGGGAGTTACGGCTATCGGCGGCTGTGGCAACTTTTGACAAGCAGAAAAAGATTAAGGCTGATGCTGATGGAATTGCAGAGGTTGATCAACTTTTGCGACAGTTTCTTTTAACTAAGGTTGTCCAAGTCACGACTCCCAAAGCTTTAGCGAAGAGGATGGCGGCTTTGGCACAGTTGATAAGGGATGCTATTAATACTGCTCTCAATGATAGCGATCGCGGTGGGATGTTGCGACAACAGTTAGAATCTTTTCGGGCGGTGTTGATTCGCGATTTGACGGGTGAACAGTTTGCGGATATGTATGCTCAGACGATTTGTTATGGTTTGTTTGCGGCGCGTTGCAATACGGATCAGGTGAGTACGTTTACGAGGGAAACGGCAGGTTTTCGCTTGCCAAAAACAAATCCATTTTTGCGGAGTATTTTTAATCAGATTGCGGGTTCGGAATTGGACGATCGCATTACTTGGGCGGTGGATACTTTGGCGACTATTTTGCAGCAAACGGATATGTCGGCTATTTTGAGCGATTTTGGTAAGAGCGATCGCCGTGAAGATCCTGTGGTGCATTTTTATGAGACTTTCTTGGCGGAATATGATCCGAAGATGCGCGAGTCACGGGGGGTTTACTATACGCCTGAGCCTGTGGTTGGGTATATTGTGCGGAGTGTGGATTATATTCTTAAGGAGAAGTTTGGGATTAAGAAGGGGTTGGCGGATAGTACGAAGATTCCTAGCCCTCATCCCCCAGCCCCTTCTCCCAAGGGAGGAGAAGGGGAGCAAAAAAAAGAATCTTTAAGTCCCTCTCCCCCTTTGGGAGAGGGATTTAGGGTGAGGGCAGATATGCACAAGGTTCTCATTCTCGATCCTGCGGTGGGGACGGGGACGTTTATGCATCGGGTGATTGAGCATATTTATGAGGGTTTCAAGAATCAGAAGGGGATGTGGTCGGGTTATGTGAGTCAGCATTTGTTGCCGCGTTTGTTTGGGTTTGAGTTGCTGATGGCTCCTTATACGGTGGCGCACATGAAGTTGGGGTTACTACTAAAGGAGACTGGCTATGATTTTCAGTCTGAGGAGCGTTTGCGGATTTATTTAACGAATACTTTGCAAGAGTCTTTTCAAATTGAAGATCAGACGGTTAATTTTGGTTCTCGAATTCAAGAAGAGGCTGAAAAGGCGAAAAAGGTTAAACAAGAGCATCCTGTAATGGTGATTATTGGCAATCCTCCTTATTCTGGACATTCGGTAAATACAGGAGATTGGATTAAGGGTTTGCTCAATGGGAAGGATATTATCTCAAATACAAAAACTGATAGTTATTTTGAGGTTGATGGGAAGCCTTTGGGAGAGAAAAATCCTAAGTGGTTAAATGATGATTATGTGAAGTTTATTCGTTTTAGTCAATGGAGAATCGATCAAACTGGTTACGGAGTTTTGGCTTTTGTTACTAATCATGGTTATTTAGACAATCCAACTTTTCGAGGGATGCGTCAAAGTTTGTTAAAGACTTTTGATGAGATTTATATTTTAGATTTGCATGGTAATAGCAAGAAGAAAGAAACTTGTCCTGATGATTCTGTCGATCAAAATGTGTTTGATATTCAGCAGGGTGTAGCGATTGGAATTTTTGTTAAATATCAAAATAGTCATCAGGAATCAGCAACGATTTATCATGCGGATTTATGGGGTAAGCGCGAGGTTTTTGAAAATAAGCAGCTTGTTGGCGGTAAGTATCACTGGTTAGATGAGAGTGATATTAGTTCAATGATTTCAGAAGAAAATAAATTACAACCAGAAGCGCCATTCTATTTATTTAAACCTCAAAATATCGATTTAAGGTCAGAGTATGATCAATTGTGGGGAATTGGTGAAGTTATGAAAATTAATGTTTTAGGATTTCAAACTCATAGAGATAATTTTGCAGTTGATTTTGATCAAGAAAATATTATCAAAAGATTTCAAGAACTGAGAGAGAATAATCTTTCTGATGATGATTATGTTAATAAATACGAACTTAAAGTTAATAAAGATTGGCGTTTAGGTAAAGTCCGTCAGGCTATTCGCTCAGATAATCAATGGCAAGATAAAATTACTAGCTGTTTATATCGTCCTTTTGATTGGCGCTATTGTTATTACAGTGATGTAGTAATGGATAGACCTAGACGAGAACTCATCAATCATGTGTTTAGAAAGGAAAATTTAGTTTTTAATTTACCTAGAATCGTCAAACTGCAAGAATGGCAACATTCACTAGTATCTAATGTTCCATGTACTGCAATTTCTATGGATATCAATGGATCTTATGTTTTCCCTCTTTATCTCTACCCAACTACGACAATTCTAAAAGAAGAAGATTTTAATACTCGCCGCCCAAACCTAGCACCAGAATTTATTAACGAACTTTCCCAAAAACTCGGCTTAGAATTTTTCCCAGATGGCAAAGGCGATCAAGTCAAAACCTTCGCACCAGAAGACATCTTTAACTACATTTACGCCACCTTCCACTCCCCAACCTATCGCCAACGCTACGCCGAATTTCTCAAAATTGACTTTCCGCGAGTCCCCCTAACCAGCAACAAACAACTATTTTGGGAACTAGCCACCAAAGGTAACAGACTCGTACAACTCCACCTGATGAAAGAAACAGGCACAGAAATTAGCAGCTATCCCATTGATGGCTCTAACCTTGTCGAGCAAGTCAAATACAACGACACCCAACAACAAATCTGGATTAACGACCAGCAGTATTTCGCCAACATCCCCAACCACATTTGGAACTTCTACATCGGCGGCTATCAAGTTTGTCAGAAATGGCTCAAAGACCGTAAAGGACGCGAACTCAGCTTTGACGACCTCGTTCATTATCAAAACATCATTTCTATTTTGGGTGAAACCATCGAGATCATGAATGATATTGATCAAATCATTACTAAACATGGAGGTTTTCCCTTCTCGTAAACATAGCAAGCTCAAAATTATAAATTTCTACGGGAATGGTCTAGCCCTACATTTGGCTAAAATTAAAATAACTACCTAAACTATCAAACCCATGAGCCAACAACCCGTCACCCTTGAAGACATCTATGCCCTCTTCCGCATATCCCAAGAAGAGCTAAAACGTTCTAGCGAAGAATTCGATCGCCGCATTGCCGAACAAGAACGCCTCGCCGCCGCCGCCAAAATTGAAAGCGATCGCCGTGCTGCTGAAGCTGCTCGCACCCTTGAAGAAATGAAACGCTCCGTAGCTGAGACAACCCGTACAGTTAACGCCCTAACTACTCGCTGGGGCAGATTTGTTGAAGAACTCGTTGAACCCGCCGTAGTCAGACTATTTCAAGGGCGTGGCATCGATGTCAAAGAAACACACCCTAGGGTCAGAGTCAAGCGAGAAACTGTAGCGATGGAAATCGATATCTTAGTAGTAGACACGACTGATGTGGTGTTGGTCGAATGTAAATCTCGGCTTTCCAAAGATGATGTTAATGAATTTATTGAGAAACTTCAAAAATTTAAGCTTGCATTCCCAGCTTACAAAAACTATCAAGCCTATGGTGCTGTGGCAGGGATTGAAATTAATGAAGGAGTAGATCGGTATGCCTATCAACAAGGACTATTCGTAATTCGTCCTTCTGGGGATACAGTAGAAATTGCTAACGATGAGAAGTTTAGGGCAATAACTTGGTAATTTGTCAAATGTAAATGCTTAAACATTTTGAATGCCAATGGGAAAATTATCATCAAAAATTTGTTCAACCGAATAAGGACATTCTTTCGGTAAATCCTTGGGTTTAAGTCGAGTTTCTTTTTCTGCCAAAACTAAAGCTAACTCGAAACCATCAGCGATCGCTTCCGATAGATAGGATTTTAGGCTAGGGTTTTTGCGGATTAGTTTTTTGATTTGAATTCTCTGCTCTTTGATGGTCAGTCGCCAACTTTTACCGCGCAACCTCGGTTGCAAATCCCACTTAATCAAATGCCCCAACAAAATTGCTAAACGATTTTCCAACTCAGATCTTTTTTGGCTCCCCAAGGCTTCAATTTCCTCAGCTAAATTTTCTACGTCTAAGCCTTCCCATTTACCTAAGCGTAAGCGCTCCACTTGCTCAACTGTCCACCGATAAAAGTCCGAATCATATAGTAGTGTTGTCATTATCAATATCACCTTTGTTAATCAGACGCTAAATCAATATTATAGATTTGCCGTCCTATATTTTTATAAGCGATCCCTTCACAGCATATTTGACTTACAAGGGATAACGAAAGATTGCTAGGTTTATGGCTATGGGGAGACTAGCTAGAGCAGTATGCGTATTACTGAAAATATATTATCCCAAACATATTTTATGCATCAAAGTTGATTAGGATCGATAATTAAGTTAAGTTTTCGCAAAGAATTAAAACAGCAAAGTATGTTATCAGCCTACCGTGACCATGTTGCCGATCGCGCCGCTCAAGGGATTCCGCCCTTACCACTCAATGCTCAGCAAGCCTCAGCCCTGTGTGAGCTATTGCAAAATCCCCCCGCAGGCGAAGAGGAGTTTTTACTGTCGTTATTGCGCGATCGCATTCCCCCTGGAGTCGATCAAGCTGCCTATGTGAAGGCGGGATGGCTAACAGCGATCGCTAAGGGTGAAAGTACATCACCTTTAGTATCTCCAGCCTATGCGGTGGAACTGCTCGGCACGATGGTCGGTGGCTATAACGTGCAGACGCTGATCGATTTGTTAACTAATGATGATTTAGGTGACTTGGCGGCAACGGCTCTCAAGAAGACCCTGCTCGTATTTGATGCCTTTAATCAAGTTTTAGAATTATCCAAAACTAACGCCAGAGCGAAGTCAGTCATCGATTCATGGGCAGATGCCGAATGGTTTACCAGTCGTCCAGCCTTGCCTGAAACTGTGACCGTAACCGTATTTAAAGTCACAGGCGAAATTAATACCGATGACTTCTCTCCTGCATCCCAAGCCTTCTCCCGTCCCGACATTCCCCTTCATGCGCTCTGTATGTTGGAGTCACGCATTCCCGATGGCTTGAAAACCATTGCCGAACTCAAGCAAAAAGGGCATCCTGTCGCCTTTGTCGGTGATGTGGTTGGTACAGGTTCTTCTCGCAAATCGGCGATTAACTCGGTGCTGTGGCACATTGGCAATGATATTCCCTTTATTCCCAATAAGCGATCGGGCGGCGTAATTTTGGGCAGCACGATCGCGCCGATCTTCTTTAACACTGCTGAAGATGCGGGAGCCTTACCAATTCAGTGCGATGTCACCAAATTGGAAACTGGTGATGTGATTACGATTCACACTCGCTTAGGTAAGATTACCAATGCCGCAGGGGAAACTCTCTCCACCTTCAGCCTCACCCCCGACACGATCGCCGA
>Ga0316612_1000044_pt1 | contig 49892 bp, 30 predicted proteins | sample MIS2016226_MG_FD_207676 | JGI IMG/M metagenome (GOLD analysis project Ga0316612, IMG submission 207676) | Microbial mat bacterial communities from Middle Island sinkhole, Lake Huron, Michigan, United States - MIS.2016.226 | ecosystem: Environmental > Aquatic > Freshwater > Lake > Sediment... | reverse complement strand
GCAGGAAATAATTTAACGGTTTTAGCAGGGGGAGCCACAAGTAGTGCTACCGACAAAAATGGGGGTAGTTTATTATTGTCTTCTGGTATTGCAACAGGAACTGGGTCTTCTGTTATTAATTTTCAAACAGCAACTTCTGGAACAACAGGAACTGTAAGTAACTCTCCTTCTACCAAAATGACAATTTTAGGAAATGGAAATGTAGGCATTGGAATAACAAATCCAACCGCTAAATTACATGTTTTAGGCAATCAATTGTTACAAGGTAATCTTTCTGTTACTGGAAATTTTTTAGATACTACAGGCGATACTGGTGCATTGGGTGATGTGCTTTCTAGTACAGGAACTGGTACTGATTGGGTAAGTTTGGCTGCAGCATCTTCTACCGAATGGAGCAGAACAGGAAATGATTCAACAAACCCTTCTATAAACTTTATTGGAAATACAGATGCTGTTGATTTAAGAATAAGAACAAGCAATTTGGAACGTATTTCTATTACTTCAGCTGGAAATGTGGGAATCGGAACAACAACTCCAAATGCTCCTTTACAATTGTCTAATTCTATTATAAATAGAAAAATTGTATTGTATGAAACCGTCAATAACGACCACGAATTTTTAGGGTTTGGCATTAACTTAGGTGCTTTAAGATATCAGACAGCCAATTCAGGTGATGACCATGTATTTTATTCTGGAATTAATGCAACTTCTTCATTAGAGTTGATGAGAATAAAAGGAAACGGAAATGTGGGTATTGGAACTACTCCTACACAAAAACTGGAAGTAGCAGGAAGTATTTATGTGAATGCTGAAAATTCTGCCATAACCATTGATGCTAATGGTGCTTCAAGACTAGGATTTTTTAAAAGATCAGGCTCAATTCCGGTTATTGCTTCTAGTTCTGCAGCACCTATTATATTTGGAACATGGAGTAATAGTAGTCTTCTAGATTTTACTGGCATTAGTCCTTTACCTAATTTCACTGAAAGAATGAGAATTTCATCGTCAGGATCAGGATATGTTGGAATTGGATTAGCAACAACAACGGGTACAGCTGGACCAAATCCCACTCAAATTCTTTCATTTGGAGGTCAATCAGCTAGAACTATTAATGTGGAAAGACATCCAACTACAAATACAGCAGGAAATAATTTAACGGTTTTAGCAGGGGGAGCCACAAGTAGTGCTACCGACAAAAATGGGGGTAGTTTATTATTGTCTTCTGGTATTGCAACAGGAACTGGGTCTTCTGTTATTAATTTTCAAACAACAACTTCTGGAACAGCAGGAACTGTAAGTAACTCTCCTTCTACCAAAATGACAATTTTAGGAAATGGAAATGTAGGCATTGGAACAACAACCCCAACTAACTTATTAGATGTAAATGGAGATACCATACGGCTTAGAACCTCTAGAACTCCAGCCTCTTCTTCTGCAACTTGTAACGCAGGAGAAATTGTTTGGGATGCTGATTTTGTTTATGTGTGCGTTGCTACAAATACTTGGAAAAGGTCGGCAATATCTACTTGGTAAAATACTAAATGGTTTTTTGAACATAAAAAATGGGTAAAAAATCATACCACGCGACGCTTACACGTATCTAGAATATCATTTCTACGACAAAAAGAAGAATGTTATAATAATTTAAAAAACCGTCTCATAGCTATTTGGACGGTTTTTTTGTGTCTAATTGTCATTGCGAGAAACCTAAGCAATCCGGAGCTATTTGCTTCGCCAGTTCGCTGACGCTCGTGTGCAGCTATTCATTGCAAACGAAGTTCACTGAACACCTATGAAAAATAGACATTAAGTGAAGTAATCTTTATTGTTTTAAAGAAAACAATAAAAAAAAGCAGATGAAAAGGGAAATCTTGTTTCTGTGACTATCGAACACGCTAAAAAAACAAACTGAAGTATCTTCGTTTTCTTTTAAACAAGCGTCTAAAAAGGTTGTTTAAATCTATTCAATAACCGCCTTCACTTCTTTGCCCATTGGCAATGGCTTTGGCGCCGGATGTTCCAATTCTTTTTACGCCAAGACGAATCATTTCGACAGCTTCTAGATATGTTCTTACGCCACCAGCGGCTTTCACGGGAAGAGGATTGGCATTTTCGAGCATAATAATAATCGATGGAACAGTGGCTCCGTTGGGCAAATTATTTTCTGTTTTATAAAAACCTGTTGAGGATTTCACAAAAACCGATGCGTAATTTTCTTCTTTGAAATGAGTAATTACAAGATTTTTTATCAAAGCCGAAAGCTGAATTATTTGCTTTTCGCTGAGTGCTGCCACTTCGATAATCCATTTTACCACTTTGTTATTGGCTAAGCCTAATAGGGTACATTTTAAGATTTCTTCTTTAACCAAATCTACATTTCCCGCTTTGAAGGCTTCGTAATTGCAAACAAAATCCAAATCATCGGCTCCATCTTGAATGGCTTGATTGGCCTCGGCAAGTTTGGCTTCTAATCCTGCTTTTCCTTCGGGAAAATCGATTACGGTTCCTATTTGAACTGGAGAATTTGCCTCTGAAATCATTTTGCTTGCCAGAGAAACCATATCAGGACGAATCATTATGAGTTTGAAATTCTCATCGATGGCTTCTTGAATAAATTCTTTGGCAATAATTATATTTTCAGCTTCTGAAAGTCCAGCTTGTGAGGGTGTTTTTAAATAGGTAGAATCTAAATATTGTTTGATATTCATTGGCATAAATTCTAATTTGTAAATTAAATTTTATCAATCAATCCGTTGTAGGTATTGACCAACATAATTAAAAATGCTGCAGTAAGAGCTCCTGATGTATTGGCTAAAATATCAAAAACATCTGCATTTCTGGTTGCTGTAAAATATTGTTGCAACAATTCGATTGCTATTCCAAAAACAAAGGAGACAATTAAGGTAAATATCAAAAGATGCAGGTTCTTTGAACTGTTAAACCTCTTTTTTAAATACAAAAACCAAAGGATTGTAAACACAAAATGAAAGCCAAAATGAATTACTTTGTCTATGTTTGGGATTTCAATTTGCGGAATGTTTTTAGAGTTTTCTAAACTCAAAAACAAAATTACACCTGTCCAAATGATGGCTGAAAATAAAAAAAATTCCTTACGCACCTATCAATTCTTTGTACGATTCACTCGAAAGCAATGAATCAATTTCGTCTAGATTTGCGATTTTCACTTTAATCATCCATCCAGCGCCATAAGGATCGCTGTTTACACTTTCGGGATTGCTTTCCAGGGTGTCATTAAACTCGATAATTTCGCCAGAAAGAGGAAGAAATAAATCCGAAACGGTTTTTACGGCTTCAACCGTTCCAAAAACTTCGTCTTTATCGAGAGTTTGGTCTAAAGTTTCAACCTCAACATAAACAATATCGCCTAATTCTTTTTGGGCAAAATGTGTTATTCCCACTGTTGCAATTTCGCCTTCAATGCTAACCCATTCGTGGTCTTTTGTGTATTTTAAATTTGCTGGTACGTTCATTTAATTGTAGATTTTAGAGTTCAGATTTTAGAGTTCAGATTTTAGATTTCAGATTTCAGATTTCAGATTTCAGATTTCAGATTTCAGATTTCAGATTTCAGATTTCAGATTTTTTTCAAAAGTATTATTTCTAATTTTATTATTAATCAAATTGTGATAAAACTTTAATTAATTTCCAAAAGTATATCGAAGCGTAAAGCCTGAACGAATATTGGTCAAAGGGAAAGAGGTCGAAACCACTGCTTGAGAAAAAGAATGGTCATAAAAAAATAAAGCCGTTAGATTTTTACTTAAGGAATAATCGCCAGTTATTTTTACAGACCAAATGTCTTGTCCTCCGGCCAATTGATTGTTGTCATAATCTAAATATCTCACAATTGTCTTGTTTTTTCGATAGGCAAAATCGGCTTTTATGATGATGTCACTTTTTATAATTCCAGTAGAATTACCCGCAAGTTTTGACGAAAAAATGACATCTTTTATTCGATAACCCATTCCTACTACAAATTCCATCCCTTTTACTTCTGTCAATAAGTTATTGTCGAAACTCATAGATAATGCCCTATCTTTTTTCATTTCGGCTAGGAATTTTAATGAATTATTCAATTCGAAATCCACACGAACAAGTGGACTAAATTGCTCGACTAAATTGATATTTGACATAAGGGTTTTGTTTAAGAAATTGCCACTTGCATCTGTTTCTATACCATTTGTAATCCTATTATCATAATTCAAATTGGAACGAAAAGCATTGATGGTATAAGAAGCCCTGTAATTTTGTTGCAAGGAGAATCGTTTGAAATTCTTTTTGAAAAAGGCATACCGCATCAAACCATTGTATTTTATTGCCCAGTTGGGTAATGGAAAACTTTTGAAAATTCCCAAAGAACTACTTGAGGCATCCGAACCAGTATAGGCCGCCAAGAAAGCGGGTAATAATACCGCCTGATTGTTTTTGCCAAATCCTTTTGGAAATCCATCTGCATCAGTAATAGTAGGATCATAAGTTGGATCAAATTTTTGGCGTTCTGTTGCCAATCGATTCGCAACAACAAGTCTGTTTTCTCTAAAATCGTCGAAGGCGGACGATGTGATTTCGTCACTTGCTGAAAAAGCAGTTTTGATTAAAACTGTCGAAATGGAGAACATTCCTGTACTGTTTGGGGAACGTGGATTATAGTCCAAAAATCCATCCCCATTATTGTCAGACACATCATACTGTTCGGTAAAATTTTCAGAATAAGAGCGGTCAAATGTCAAATCTATTTTAAAATCGGGAAACAAGTCAATATTTACTGTCGATTTAATAATTTCGTTGGTAACTTGGGTAAAGTTTTGATTAAATTCTGGATAATCAGTTAGCCATCCATTTTTAGCGGCTTCATATCTCACATCGTCTTGGCTTCCAAAGACAAATCCTATAGTAGGTTTTGAAGTGCCAAAAAACCCTAGACCTGGTGTATAGCCGGGCAGAACCGTACCCGTGTTTTTAGTATAATTGGCTTGAATGGTTTTTACGCTGGTCAAAACGCCCATTAATCCATCCATAAAAACGTTTGTTTTTGGTGTGGTAATTTTGGTGGCTTTTATTTTTTCTCCTGGTTTGGGTGCTTCGTCTTTTTTGGGTTTAGGTTTCTTTTGATTACTTTTTTTCAATCCAATATATTTATAAAACGAATCCATATTCATGTTGACATTCAAATTGTGCGACATAGCATTTTGAATGGTGTTTCCTAAATCATAACTCACACCGTTCTTAACGACGTTATTCATTGCTATTGATGCACGTTGCCAACTGTAATCTCCTGTATAGGCATAATTTGCTTTTATGAAATTAAATAACGGAATTTTGTCGAAAGGAATTTCATAGTTCATTACCAATTGTTGGTTGTGCTGATTGGCTTGTCCAATATCAAAGTATCCGTCCCAAATGTTTAATCCATCAACTGAAACATTTTCGTCATTCATATAATTTTTTACAATATTATTGGAAGAGGCGGTATAATTGAATTTCAAGTTTCTGGTCAAATTATAATTAAATCCGTAATCGTAATTAAAGGCATAATTCCTTCTATACAAAGGGTCTAGGCCAATTCCTTGCACGTCCACTTGTCTGAATTGTTGACGGTTGTATTGTCGGATAATATTGGTGTTGAAGTTAATATTTGATGGTAAATAATTGAAATTGAAGTCGCTTAAAGCTTTCCAATAGGAACTTTTTTTGGTGAATTTTGATTTCTTGAATGGCTCGATGGCTTTGGGCTGAAAGCTAAAAGCATAATCTACTGCCGAATTGGATACCTGATCTGTAAATTGTTCTACTTCATAATCGTGGTGCTCCACTTCGTTGTAAGATTGAGAAAACGTAAAATTTTCTACATCGTAAACTCTTTGCTTTTGTTCCTCTCCTCGGTCTTTTCTGACTCCAATAAAGTTGATACTTCTTCTCTTTGTATAATCAATCGCTCGGTTTCTGATATTGTCTTTTTCGGCACCATTAGTATTGTTGAGTAATTGTTTCAATCTAATATCTTCGTTAAAAGGGTCGTATTCTGGGGTAATTATTTCTTCACCAACAGCAAAATTAAACGGCAAATTGATTCTCCATTTTGGCGGCAATAACTTCCCTAAACTAAAATTAGTTACGATGTTGTATTGCTGGGTGTCTTCTCGGCTTCTTTGGTTTGGTCCTTCTTCAATGCCTCCAAAACCAATGGTGCTTTTTCTTCCTGTGGCCGAAATGCTTGCAAAATCGGCAAAGTTGGTGTCAATATTCAATACCGCAGCCATACCACTACTGTTATCCATATCGGCAACACGAAGTTCGTTGAACCAAACTTCTCCTTTGATGTCTTGATGAGGTTCATTGTTTTTAACCCCTAACATTAAAGTTCTAACCATACCAAAATTAGGATTTCCACGAATTCCTAATTTCAATTTAGCGTTTCCATCTCGCATCTCAGGATCTCCGTCTATAGATATGTCGTCATCGGGATAATAAATTCCTAATGCGTCTTTTGGTTTTCTGATTTTCATTTCCGTAAGGGTCGAAAGTGCCAAATCGATTTCATTATCGGCTGGCCAAACCGATGAAGCATTTATAGCACATCCTCCGCCTATTTCAGTTACTTTTAAAGGGATTTCGACTTGATAAAAATTGTCGGTAAAATCATTTCCAAAACGAATGAAACCCGACATTTGAAGGTCTTCCAATTTGGTTTCATTTTTTAAAGATTCGGCATGCAGAAACATTTTCAGTTTTTTGAATTGTCTCATATCGACGCTCACATTTTTGAAAACCGCTCTTGAATCTTCTGGTTCCAATCCCTTGCCCGAAACTCTAAGCGACAAGGATTGCTCATTTTGATTGATAACGGAATTGCCATTGTACAATTGTTCTTGGCGTACTCCAGGCGGAACAACATAGTGTACTGGGCATCTATTGTTGTTTTCCTGAAGATTTACGGCTAAAACATCAAGGGTTGTGCCGTCCTTGTCGGGTTCTGTATCTGCAGGATCTAGGGTTTTAACGTATCGTCTCCATTCTCCTCTTACTAAATCTAAAGCCCCGAAACGAAGCGTAACTTGTTCGCTAAAACCCGTCATAAACATTCTCATAAAACGAATGGATCTAAAATCGGTTATGTTGCCTATGGTGTTTTCTGGATTTGCAATTGGAATTTTAAACTGAATCCATCTGGCTTCTGTGGTCTGTCCATTATCCAAAGGAACGCTAGTCTCTCTAATATCAGTAACATACTTATCTATGCCCACATCCATCTTGGGTTTCATTTCCACACTATATTCATAATAGGCATTGATGGTGTTCATGGTATTGTCTCTGTTGATGTCTTCTACATCAGGATCAGAAGTTGATGCTCTGTTAGCATCATTGATATCAACGGCCGAGTTTCCTTCCAATCCATTATAGTCCCGATATCGATCAATAATTCCACCTGTTGTGTTCAAATAAAATTTGTAATCATCGGCTGCTGGATCGGGTTCTGAGGCATAATTGTTATAAATAGTTGCTTCTTTTGAGGATGGCAAACCGTCTAAACCTAAATCTTGATTGGTTCTATTTGTGGCATTAACATCAAAAGCATATATTAAGGACTGAGAGGCAGGAACATCGCCCCAGTTTGCTGTGGATGGATTGGGTTTTGAAATTAATTGATCTGGCCCTAGACCATTTTCATATTGTTTTTTTTCATCTTTCAAAATATCTTCGGAAATCTCTCCTAAATTGAAATAAATTTTTCCGCTATTAGTTCCTGTAGTCTTTCCAACTCCAACAAAAGGATCTAACACCCAAAACTGAATGTACTCGACATTTCCTTGCTCGAAGTTGGTTGAATTTAAGGAACGCATAATCCCACCAAAATTATCTTTGGCATTGGCTGCAACATTCAAACCATTATTGTATGGCCCTCGCTCGGCAGGAAAATAGGTCAAATCCAAAGTGTTTATTACTTGCGATTGCCCTTGAACAATAGGGGTTAGCGGAAATAATTCTTCACTAAAAATTCTTCTAGTATCATTGAGCGATATATCATCGTTTGAAATTCCACCAGGTTTTGTAGTGTAAAAAACAGGATCTATATTATACCAAGAAAGTTTTGCTCTTTTGTGGCCATAACTCAAATCGTTTGCATTTCCATTAAAATTATATTGACTATCAGCATTCCTCAAAGGGGTTGAAGACAATTTCCAAGCTGTTGGAGAACGCATATCGATTGTGGATTGAGAACCTTCAAAATCATCTACATAAATGGTTGATTCTCCTTGAAAACCATTGCCTTTAGGATTATCGGGTTTCAAAAATGCAATTTCACCTCTTATTGAAATACTCGAAGGCACATCAGTATCCAAATTGGGTAATTTGTTGACCAATCGTGTAAAAAACGGAATTTCTGAAGCATAATTTCCATTGAAACCATACATAGTATTGTTTACAGATTCTTGTCCAAAACTAGATTTTTGGGTAATGGGTCTTTCGTTTAATTTTAGGAAAGTGGCTCCAAGAAGAAATTTTTCTGAAATTTGATGTTCGACATTAATGGCAAAAAAACGTTTGGTTTGTTGTCCAAAAGTAGAATTGTTTTCTAATGTAACGTTAATTGGCGTGTTCGAAGCTTGAAGCGAGGGATCCAAAATTTGAACTCTTCCGAGTTGATAATTCACGCTATAATCTACTCCTTCTACCAAAACTCTTCCGCCAGCCGTAACCACTACAGAACCTCTAGGAACATTGAAAGCCCCAATCGGGATTCCATCACCGCCAGTAGATTTGTGTTTTCCTCTTAATAGGAATTTGTTTTTATCGCTGTCTTGCAAAGCTCCTGCTTGTGTACTTGTGTACATATTTCGGAACACATATTTCTTTTGATTTGGATTAAAATCTAAACTACTGTTTGGATCGCCCTTATATTTTTCTGTTGGACTAGTTCTTAATTTCTCAAATAATAGTTCTCCAAAAGGCTCTTTGGTGGTAAATATGATTCGACCGTTTTGGGGATCAATGGTTATTCCTTGCATAAAATCGAAGAAACCATCACCACCGGCTTGTGGGTCATTATTAAAATTTAATTTATCTAAATTGAATACTTTCAGCAAAGGAGTTTCGGCAACTTTATTGTCGAGGGAGGGATTTGGCGGAAATGAACTTCCTGCCACTGGAGTGATATAATTTATTGGAGACGGATCGGAATAAAGAATATTGAATTTAAAATTATCTTGAGTCAATTGATAGGCTCCTGGAATTTGATAAATATTTTTCATCATCAAGTTCCAAACCGGATTTTTGACATTGGTCAAATTGCTTTTCAACATTTTCAAAATCAAACTTTGTGTGATGATGGTTTGATCAGTAGGCGTTGTTCCTGTTACCACGGTTGCATCGACTCCATCATTACCAAACTCTCCCACTTGATACACTTGGTCGCCAATAGTATATTGATAGGCAACTGCCAAAACCTCATCATTGGCCAATCTTTGTTGCAACGAAATATATCCCAATTGAGGATGGAAAGTATATTCGTTTGTATTCAATTTTCTAGCATTTTCTAGCTTTGAATAATCTGCACCTTCATTGACGGTAATTCCATTAAATCCTGAACTTGAAGTGGTTATTTCTCGAATATTATTATTTAAAAAACTACCTGCTTGATCAATTTTTTCTGGATCGTATTTATTATTCTTATTGTCAGAAGGCGAATCAATAGGATTGTTAAACATTCCTGCCGATGGGGCTAAAACGACTACTTCGCTATCCTGCAAACCTGTCAATTGACCTTCCCCCAAATCCTGAAGTGCTATGATATTTCTAAGATTGTTTCCAGTTGTTGTATTTACTCGATTTTGTTTGTTGGTCACCCAAACTTCCAATCTTGTAATTTGAGCTCTACTATCTATAAAAGGATAACTATTTAAGGCTGAATCATATTTGTTTCTAAAATATTGCGAGAGGAAAAAGTGCCTATCAGCATCATAATCAAGGGCAAACATATCAAATTCTTGCACTGTTCCCCCACCTTCGGCCACAACGGTTTTGCTCTCCGATTTTTGTTCTGAGAAGACACCGGTTATGGTTGTTTTGCCAAATTGCAATTGGGTTTTTACCCCAAAAAGGCTTTGTGCTCCTTTGATTAAAGAACTATTCAAAGGCATATTTACATTTCCAACTTCGATGAGTTTGATGATAGAGTCGTCTTTGCCTCCAAGTTTAGGAATATTACCGTTCTTAATATCTTTTACTTTATTAACAACATCTTTTGCTTTATTAATACCTTTTTTTACATCTTCAATTAACTCCATGTTTTTTTCGCCAATTATAGCAGAGGGGTTAAATGATATCTTTACTAAATTTTGAAAAGAAAATGTAGATTGTGTATCATAGTTGATGTTTACATTGACTCTTGTACCCACTTTCCCCATCAAACTCATACTAATTCTTTGATTAAAATCGAAATTAAGTAGGGATCTATTATTGGGGGGAAAAGCGGGATTGTCCTGCTTTGTGTAGCGTAAACCAAAATCAACATCAACAGAACCCGAAGGTTTTATGTCGATAGTATTGCTTCCAAAAATTGATTTGAAAAGTCCGGATTTGATATAATATTGGGGTAATAAATTTTTTTTGGCTGTTTCGAGGGTATCTTTTTTTCCATCGATTGCATCTAATTTTTCCTTAAAATAATCCCGCATCGATTCTTTTCTAAGCCGATCTTCATATTCTATTGGCGATAATATGGTGGGATAATTAGCAGGGAATTCTCCAATGGTTTTAGACAAGATATACATTCCCGTTTCAGGATTGTATGTATAGGCGTTGACAATACTTTTCGGGTCTTTTATGTCAATTTTTCCGGTAGAAAAACCCTTTACAATTGTGTCTTGTTTTGCTGGATTTACTTGAGCCTGAGCTATAAAACCACAAAATAAAACAATTAAAAACGGATAAATTCTATTCACGTTTGGAGTCTTTTTAAAATAGTGTAATTTCAAGTTTTTATAAGTTTTTTAAAGCCTGCTTGATAATAAATTCAACCGAACTTTCTGGGGCATCTTTAATGATTTTTTCTACAACTCGCTCTGAAGTTTTCCGAACAAAACCTAAAACCTCCAAAGCAGATAACGCTTCATCTCTATTTGTATTGTTTTGTGACATCGAAACTTCGTCTAAGTCATACAGTTTTAGCACTTTTTCTTTCAAATCGAGTATCACTCTTTGTGCGGTTTTACTACCAATGCCTTTGATAGATTGAATGGTAACAACATCACCCGATGCGATGGCATTTGTAATTTGTTTGGGGTCTAATGACGATAGCATGGTTCTGGCAATACTAGCACCAATTCCCGAAACCGAGAGTAATAATTTGAAAATTTCTCTTTCTGATTTTTCGACAAAACCAAATAAAGTATGGGCATCTTCCTTGATTTGAAGGTGGGTAAATAATTTGATATAATCAGAAGAAGGAAGTAATGAATAAGTGTGCAGTGAAATATTGACGTGATATCCTACGCCACCACAGTCAATTACTACTTGAGTTGGCGTTTTTTCTACTAATTTCCCTTGCAAATGTGCTATCATACAACATTATAATTAAGTTCAAATATAACAAAACTTATATAAATTTTTGGCAAATTTATATAAGTCCTGATGTTAAGAAAAAAATATTTTACTCTTTAACTTTTTTCTTTTCTAATTCTTGAGCATCTATCACTGCTATTGCGGCCATGTTTACCATTTCTTCTACACTTGCTCCCAACTGAAAGATGTGAACTGGTTTACCCATTCCTAACATAATGGGCCCAATAGAATCTACTTTGTTTAATTCTTTTAAAAGTTTATAAGTAATATTTGCCGACTCTAGATTTGGAAAAATCAAGGTGTTTACTTTTTTGCCCGCCAGTTTAGAAAAAGGAAATTTGGCTTTCAACATATCGGGATTTAAAGCAAAATCAGCTTGAATTTCTCCATCAATTATCATATCTGGATGATGTTTGTGCAAGTAGTCAACTGCTTCTCTTACTTTGGTTGCACTTTCATTTGTAGAAGATCCAAAATTAGAAAACGAAATCATGGCAATTACAGGAGGAACTCCAAATAATTTTGCCACGTTAGCAGTCATAATGGCAATTTTGGCCAATTCTTCGGCAGTTGGATTGGAGTTGATGGCGGTATCCGATAAGAACATGGGACCTCGACTGGTCATCATCAAATTGGTTGTGGCAACAAGCGAAACACCAGGTGCTTTATCTATGAGCTGTAACATTGGTTTTACTACTGATGGATAACTCCTAGAATGTCCAGAAAGTAAGGCATCTGCCTCGCCTTGATTGACCATCATCGCTGCGAAATAATTCCTTTCTCGCATTAAGTTTTCTGCGTCAAATAATGAGATGCCTCTTCGTTGTCTGGTATTCCAATAGGCAGTTGCAAATTTTGTTCTTCTCTGAGCTTCTTCAGGAGTTTTTGGATCAATGATTTCAACATCGGCATCAAAACCAATTTCATTTTTCAAGTCTAAAATAGCCTCTTTTTTTCCTAACAAGATAGGAAATCCTATACCTTCTTCAAACACAACTTGAGCTGCTTTGAGCACATCGAGATGATCTGCTTCGGCAAAAACAATTTTTTTAGGGTTGGTTTTGGCTCTGTTAATAATCATTCGAACCATTTTATTATCACTTCCCATTCTCTCTAAAAGCTCTTCTTCATATTTATTCCAATCTTGAATTGGATTTTGTGCCACACCCGATTCCATTGCGGCTCTTGCTACTGCTGGAGCAACTACGGTTATCAATCGAGGATCAAACGGCGATGGAATAATATAATCACGACCAAAAGTTAATTTTGTAGCACCATAAGCAATATTTACTTGTTCGGGAACACTTTCTTTGGCCAAAGCAGCAAGTGCATAAACAGCGGCCATTTTCATTGCTTCGTTAATTTTGGTAGCTCGAACATCTATTGCTCCTCTGAAAATATATGGAAATCCAAGAACATTATTCACTTGGTTGGGATGGTCAGATCGACCTGTAGCCATAATCACATCTTTTCGGGTGGAAATGGCAAGATTATAGGCTATTTCTGGATTTGGATTTGCCATCGCAAAAACGATAGGATTGTCTGCCATTCCTAATAACATTTTAGGACTCATAATATCTCCTGAAGACAAACCTAAGAAAATATCTGCACCAACTAATGCTTCTTCCAAGCTCATTGGGTTTTTATCAGTTGCATATAATAATTGCATTTGTGATAGGGCAGGGTTGTCTTTTGTTAAAACTCCTTTACTATTGAACATTAAAATATTTTCAATTTTAAGTCCAAGTAAAACATACATATTGGCACAAGCCAAAGCAGCTGAACCCGCTCCTGAAACTACCATTTTTAAATCTTCGGTTTTCTTTCCAGCTAATTCTACTGCATTTATTAATGCCGCCGACGAGATTATTGCTGTTCCATGTTGATCGTCGTGCATTACCGGAATATTCAATTCTTCGACCAATCTTCTTTCTATTTCGAATGATTCGGGTGCTTTGATGTCTTCTAGATTGATTCCCCCAAAAGTGGGTGCAATGTTTTTGACTGTTTGAATGAATTCTTCGACATCTTTAGTGCCTACTTCTATATCGAAAACATCTATTCCTGCAAAGATTTTGAATAATAATCCTTTTCCTTCCATTACGGGTTTTGAAGCTTCGGGACCAATATCCCCGAGACCTAAAACTGCAGTTCCGTTTGAGATTACGGCAACAAGATTGCCTTTTGAGGTGTATTTATAGACATTGTTGATGTCTTTGGCTATTTCTAAACAAGGTTCTGCAACTCCGGGAGAGTAGGCCAAAGAAAGATCTCTTTGGGTGGCATGTTTCTTGGTGGGTACAACCTGAATTTTTCCAGGTGTTGGTTTGGCATGATACAATAATGCTTCTAATCGTTTGCTACTTTTATCCATTTTGTTCAATTTAATTCTATTATACAAAGATAACAGACTTGAATTAAATAGAACAGTTTTCTGTCCTTGATTTTTATACAAAAAAACACTCTTCTGTTAAAAAAAATAGCTGCAAATTTTGCAGCTATTTCTATAATTTTATGACAATAAGTTATGACTTTCCGCTGATATAAGAATCTAAATACTGGATTGTTTCTTTTTGTATATCAATTATGGATTTCACAACATCACCAATGGATATAATTCCAATAATAGTTTCATTCTCTAAAACAGGTAAGTGCCTAATCTTTTTGGTGTACATCAATTCCATGCAATAATCCAAATCGTCACTGGGTTTTATAGTAATAACATTGCTTGCCATAATTTCGTGAACCAATGTTTCTTTCGAGGATTTATCTTTCAAAGCAATTTTTCGAGCATAATCTCTTTCGGATAAAATGCCTTTCAAAACTTGGTTTTCTACTACCAGAATTGCTCCGATATTTTTTTCGCTCATGCTAACCAAAGCTTCATATACTGTGATTGATGGCAGTACTGAATAGACTTCTTTTCCTTTTACTGCCAATATTTGATTTACTGTCATAATAAATAATTTAATTTGATTATAAAATTAGAAAAAAAATCCAATTGAACAACCATCCTTCTAAAATATTTAAAGAAAGAGTTAAAAAAACCATAAAAAAGGTAGTTTATCTTCACCAGCTCCCACAGCTAGGCGAGCGTCACGATTCACCCCAGCATTAAAATCAATTCTATTTCTAAAATGGTTTGATGGTTTTTACCCTAATTTCTTGCCGAACTATATTTGCATTCTAAAGTGTCGAGTTACAATAAACTATAACTTTTTTAGAGTGGCAATTGGTGTTGATTAACTTTGGGGGTTCGAGCTTGACTATTACACTGATCTTTTGTTACCTAATGATTGTGAGGATATGAGAAACGGATTAAATTTTAGGAATTAACCAGTTTGGTGTAATTATTTAAAGTAAAATAAACAGTATAAATATTAGTCAAGATGCTGAAATTCAGTATCTTGAAGTCGCTAAACAAACCAATATTTATGTCAAATATAGTAAAAAATTATTAAAGAGTTTTAGAAGTTATAAGTTCTTTGAATTGTGAATTAGAGTTTAAATCTGGTGTCGGAAGAAAACAAAAAATGTCTGATTGTGTGGTGCTTGGAGATAGAGGCTATTTATCTGAATCAATTCAGTTGGATTTATTTCAAACAGCAAATATCAAATTGGAAACATCAAAAAGAACAAATCAAAAAGACTATATGCCACAACCTTATATCTTTAGAAAATCCAGAAAAAGATTAGAAACATTATTCTCTCAATTAATTGTGAACAATTTATGATTAGACGAAATTATGCGAAATCTTTTCAAGGATTTAAAACACGAATTTTAGCAATAATAACAGCTTTAACTTTGGTACAATTCATTAATAAATTGGTACTATTCAGCCACTCAAATTAATGTCGTTATAAACGTCACTTCGCGAGTGATTTAGAACATTAATGCGACAGCTTTAATGCTCTAAATTGTATCGAGAAGCCAGAAGGTATCGTGTTCTCGATACCTGCCTGTGGCAGACAGGCATTTTCTTAAAAAAAGCTGCCGCATTTTTTAAGAAACACTCGAACTGACGAAATACGAAGTCATTTTTTTTCAGGCTGAATACAATAAATTTTTTTTGAGAGACCAATAAATAACATCAAAACACAAATAATTTAATTACACCCAACGGGTTAACTAATAATTTACCCCATAGTACAGGATAGGAAAGAATAATGTTACCTATAATTTTACTAAAAATACAAAATACTTAGCTAGAGAACGAATTGATTTGAAATATTACTTTACAAATTTTTCATTCTATATTTATTGTATAAAAAAAAACATTTTTACAAGGATAGTACAAGATAGTTTTGTTGTAGAAACATTCTTATTTTGCGATAACATAATCATTAACCATAAATCACTATAACCACATGCAAGCATTACTCGGAATTCTTTTTCACTCGATAGGAGGTTTCTCCTCAGGCAGTTTTTATATGCCTTACAAAAAAGTCAAAGATTGGGCTTGGGAAAGCTACTGGATTATTGGAGGTTTTTTCTCTTGGTTGATTGTCCCTCCTTTAGCGGCATACTTAACCGTTCCAGGTTTTACCGAAATTATCAGTGCGGCAGCACCATCTATCAAAACAGTGACCTATTCAATGGGTTTAATCTGGGGGATTGGCGGATTAACTTATGGACTTGGTGTTCGCTACTTAGGTATGTCATTAGGAAATTCCATAACTTTAGGTTTTTGTTCTGCTTTTGGAGCATTAGTACCGTCCATTTATTATAATTTTTATCCGGTTGAGGGAAAAGTTTCTTTTACAGATATGATATCTAATACAGGTGGCCAATTAGTTCTCTTTGGTGTTTTGGTATGTTTGGCTGGAATTGCATTTTCTGGAAGAGCAGGAATGCTCAAAGAAGCTGATTTTGCTACAGGTCATGAAGATAAAGACAAAGATTTTAATTTAGTAAAAGGATTAATTATTGCCACTATTTCGGGGATACTAAGTTCTTTTTTCAATTTTGGAATTGAAGCCGGAAAACCAATGGCAGACGTTGCCAACGAAGCTTGGAAAGGTTTAAATCCAGATCAAGGTGAATTTCTTTTCCAAAACAATGTTACTTATGTTGTTTTGCTTTGGGGTGGATTGACAACCAACTTTATATGGTGTATGTATCTTAATTTCAAAAACAAAACTTTTGGGGATTACATTAATACCAAAACTCCAATTGCCAAGAATGTAACTTTTTCAGCAATTGCTGGTACCATGTGGTTTTTGCAATTTTTCTTCTATGGAATGGGTGAAAGCAAATTGGGCAACGGAGCCAGTTCCTGGATTTTACACATGGCAACCATTATTCTAACGGCTAATTTTTGGGGATTTTATTTAAAAGAATGGTCTGGAGTATCCAAAAAGACATTCAATACATTTCTTATAGGAATTGGTCTTATCCTAGCTTCAATTGTTATTGTCGGAATTGGGAATTCTCTTTAATATATATTCAAACTAACATTTTAATCAAATATTAATGTCAAACACTAACAGAAACAATATGACTTTTAAGCACGTAAGCTATCTTTGGGATGATGCAAAAGCAGCAGCACTAGCAGGAGATGAAGTGGCTCTTTTTATTTATCGTTCTAATTTATTAGGAGCCGATTTAAGATTAACCAACTATGGAGGTGGAAACACTTCCGCAAAAATTACAGATAAAGACCCATTGACTGGAGCAGACTCTGAAGTAATGTGGATCAAGGGTTCTGGTGGCGACATCGGAACATTGACAAAATCAGGTTGTGCGGCACTTTATTTAGAAAGATTATTAAACCTTGAAAATGTGTATAGAGGAATTGAATTTGAAGACGAAATGGTCGAATTATTCAACCACTGTATTTTCGATTTAGCTTCAAAAGCACCTTCAATCGACACACCATTACACGGTTTTTTACCTTTCAAACACATCGATCATTTACATCCAGATGCTGCCATTGCAATTGCCGCTGCTAAAGATGGAGCAAAAATCACAGAAGAATTATTCAACGGAGAAATTGGTTGGGTAGGATGGCAACGTCCAGGTTTTGATTTGGGATTGCAAATGCGTGCTTGTCTTCAAGAAGCTGAGGCAAAAGGAAAAAAACTGAAAGGTGTAATGTTGGGTTCTCACGGTTTGTTTACTTGGGGCGATACCTCTTACGAAAGTTATATCAACACATTAGAGGTAATCGAAAAATGTGCGGAATACCTGGAAAGCAATTATGGAAAAAAACGTGCTATTTTTGGAGGTCAAAAAATTGAAAGTCTTCCAGAAGATGCCCGTAAATTGAAAGCAGCAAAAGTAGCTCCAATTTTGCGTGGTTTCTGTTCATCAGAGCGCAAAATGATTGGTCATTACACGGATGATGCCAGAGTAATGGAATTTATCAACTCCAATGATTTAGATAAATTGGCTCCTCTTGGAACTTCTTGTCCTGATCATTTCTTGCGTACCAAAATCAGTCCTTTGGTTTTAGAATTAGACCCAAACGAAGATTTGTCAGATGTGGAAGCTATCAAAGCAAAATTGACACCTGCTTTTGAGGCTTACAGAGAAATGTACAAAGAATACCATAATACTTGCAAAAAATCAAACTCACCAGCGATGCGTGATCCGAATCCTGTGGTGATTTTATATCCAGGAGTAGGAATGTTTACTTTCGCAAAAGACAAAACGATGGCTCGTTTAGCATCAGAATATTATGTGAATGCCGTAAACGTAATGAAAGGAGCCGAAGCCGTTTCTGAATATACGTCATTACCTCGTCAAGAAGCTTTCGATATTGAATATTGGTTATTGGAAGAAGCGAAGTTGCAACGTATGCCTAAACCGAAAGCCTTGTCAGGACGTATCGCCTTGATTACAGGTTCTGCAGGTGGTATTGGAAAAGCTATTGCCAAAAAATTTGCAGAAGAAGGCGCTTGTGTTATCATTAATGATATTAATGTGGAACGTTTAGAAACTGCAACTGCTGATTTCACCAAGGCTTTTGGTAAAGATGCTGTTTCTAGCACTTTATTGAATGTGACGGATGAAAAAAGCACGGAGTTGGCTTTGGATGCTGCTTGCTTAGCCTTTGGAGGTGTGGATATTGTCATCAATAATGCGGGAATCAGTATTTCAAAATCTATTGCAGAACATACTTTAGAAGAGTGGGATAGATTGTATGACATTTTGGTAAAAGGACAATTTATTGTTTCTAAAGCCGGAGTTGAAGTAATGCGCAAACAAGGTTTCGGTGGAGATTTAGTAAACATTGTTTCTAAAAACGCAGTAGTTGCAGGTCCAAATAACCCTGGTTATGGTTCGGCCAAAGCAGCTCAAGCACACTTGACACGTTTGATGGCTGCCGAATTAGGAGCTGACAAAATTCGTGTCAATACTGTAAATCCCGATGCTGTAATCTCTGATTCTAATATTTGGTCAGGGGGTTGGGCAGAAGGTCGCGCTAAAGCGTATGGCATTACAGTAGCAGAATTGCCTGCTTATTATGCAAAACGTACCTTATTAAATGAAATTATATTGCCAGATGATATTGCCAATGCTTGTTTCGCATTTGTAGGCGGATTGTTGAATAAATCAACAGGAAACGCCTTGAATGTTGACGGTGGTGTAGCTATGGGCTTTTACAGATAATAACAATCCTTTGGAGGGGATTATTTGATATATTAAACGTTCGATTTATCTGAAAAAAAGGAAGAAAGACTTTAAAAAGCAACCATCAAAACTAAATTTACCTAGCCTATTTTAAAAATAAATTTAATTTAACTTTACAAAAAAAAAACACTATGTTAATCGATTCTAACAAAATAGCAAAACACAATGAAGATTTAATTAAATCTCATAAAAATAAATTGGTTTTTACAGCCTCAGAAATTGCTGAAACCGAAAGTATTATCAAAAAATTAATTGATTTCCAAATCGCAATTCCATCTTGGGCTTTAGGAACAGGAGGAACTCGTTTCGGACGTTTTCCAGGTGGTGGAGAACCTCGCTCATTAGAAGAAAAAATTGAAGATGTAGGTTTGTTACACGCGCTGAACAAAGCTTCTGGAGCCATCTCTTTGCATATTCCTTGGGATATCCCAACGGATCGTAATGCCATTAAAGCTTTGGCAGCCCAACACGGATTGAAATTTGATGCGGTGAATTCAAACACTTTTCAAAACCAAGCCGATCAAGAACATTCTTATAAATTTGGTTCATTACAAAACGTAAATAAAGCGGTTCGTAAACAAGCTATTGCTCATAATATCGAAGTAATCCAACAAGGTATTGAATTGGGTTCAACGGCATTAACTGTTTGGCTTGCCGATGGTTCTTGTTTTCCAGGACAATTAAATTTCCGTAAAGCGTATCAAAACACTTTGGAAAGTTTAGAAGAAATTTATGCTGCATTGCCAGCCAACTGGAAATTATATTTAGAATACAAATGTGCCGAACCTAACTTCTACTCGACAACAGTTGCCGATTGGGGACAATCCTATTCTTATGTAAAAAAATTAGGCGATAAAGCTTTAACTTTGGTAGATTTAGGACACCATTTACCAAATGCCAACATCGAGCAAATCGTTTCTTTGTTGCTAATGGAAGAAAAATTGGGTGGATTCCACTTCAATGATTCTAAATACGGTGATGACGATTTAACTGCTGGCGCTTTGAAACCGTATCAATTATTCTTGATTTTCAACGAATTAGTTGAAGGAATGGACGCCAGAGGAATGAATCACGCCACAGATTTAGGATGGATGATCGATGCATCGCACAACGTAAAAGACCCAATGGAAGACTTATTGCAATCTGTAGAAGCGATTATGGTGGCTTATGCGCAAGCACTTTCAGTGGACAGAAAAGCATTAGAAATTGCACAAGAAGAAAATGACGTTGTAAAAGCGCAAGAAATTTTACAAAACGCTTTTCGTACTGATGTTCGTGCATTAGTTGCCGAAGCTCGTTTGCGTTCAGGAGCAGCCTTAAATCCAGTAGGATTGTACCGCGACCTTGCAGTTAGAAAAGGTCTTATTGCCGAAAGAGGATTAAAAACAGTAGCTACAGGCTTGTAAAAAACTGACACAGATTTCACAAATAAGCACAGATTTTTAAAGATTAAATGGCAAAGGCTTGAAAAACATTTTGCTATGTCTAAGTAAAATACGTTACAATTTGATTCTATGATTCGTATCCGTAATTAATTTGTGAAAATTTGTGAAATCTGTGTCAAAAAAATTATCAACAATGAATGTAGTAGCTGTTTTTGATATTGGTAAAACAAACAAAAAAGTCTTTCTTTTCAACGAAAACTATCAGATTGTTTGGGAGAATTCTGTGAATTTTCCAGAGATAGCAGATGAAGATGGTTTTCCTTGCGAAGATATTAAAGCTCTTGAAAACTGGATAAATGATAGGTTAAAAGAAATAAAATCGTTATCCCAATATGTTTTAAAAGCGATTAATTTTAGCTCTTACGGAGCCAGTTTCGTATATGTGGATGAAGATGGAAAACCATTGACACCGCTCTACAATTATCTAAAATCATATCCTGAAGTTCTCAAAAAAGAGTTTTATACTAAATATAAAGGAGAAGAAAAGTTTTCCGTAAAAACGGCTTCTCCAGTTTTAGGAAGTTTAAATTCAGGAATGCAAATTTACCGTTTAAAGGAAGAAAATCCAACTTTGTTTGACAAAGTAAAATATTGTTTGCACCTGCCACAATATTTGAGTTCACTTTTTACAGGTCAATATTTTGCTGATATTACAAGCATAGGTTGTCATACCAATCTTTGGAATTTTAAAAAGATGAAGTATCACAAATGGTTGAAAAAAGAAAGTATTAAAGCTAAAATTCCATCAATTCAATATGCCGAAAACACAATAAAAATTGAAGATAACATTGTGGTTGGCGTTGGATTACACGACAGTTCTTCGGCGATTATTCCTTACACCATCAACTTCTCAGAACCTTTCGTATTGTTATCTACTGGAACTTGGAGTATTTCCCTAAATCCATTCAACGATACGCTTTTGACTTATGAGGAACTTCAAAAGGATTGCTTGTGCTATTTGCAATACAAAGAAAAACCAGTAAAAGCAGCCCGTTTATTTGCCGGCAACGAGCACGAAATACAAACTAAAAGATTGGCAAGTCATTATAAATTGCCAGTAGACACCTATAAAAAAATAGTTTACAATAAAGACATTATATCTAAACTAAGATATGATAACCTTAAATGGAATTCTCCCAGTCCAGACAAATCCAAAACCCTCCAAAAATTTGCCTTCGAACTGAGAAATCTGGATGATTTTGAAAGTTACGAAGCGGCCTATCATCAATTAATGCTGGATATTGTTGAACAGCAAATACTTTCGACGGAATTAGTAATTCATAATAGTCCAGTCAAAAAAATATTTGTTGATGGGGGCTTTAGCAAAAACCCTATCTTTATGAATTTATTGGCACAAGCATTTCCTGAAATGGAAGTTTATGCCGCTTCAATGGCGCAAGCAAGTGCGCTGGGTGCTGCATTAGCCATTCATAAAAACTGGAATACAAACCCGATTCCCAACGATTTGATTGATTTAAAATTTTATAAAAACTAAGATGAAATGCCTACGACAATAGTCCTTGACAAACAGGAAAATTGTTATTGGCGTTCCACCTGCCTGTCGGCAGACAGGTCTTTCATTAAAAAACAAATAATATAAACAGATGAAAATTGGACTTTTTATCCCTTGTTATGTAGACCAGTTTTATCCAAAAGTGGGTATTTCTACCTACGAATTATTACAAAAATTAGGTTGCGATGTCCGTTTTCCAATGAAACAAACCTGCTGTGGACAGCCAATGGCTAATAGTGGATACGAACACTTGACCAAAGGTTGCGATGCTAATTTTGTTGCCAATTTTGCTGAATTTGATTATATCGTTTGTCCCTCGGGAAGTTGCGTTTTGCACGTTAAAGATCATTTGCACGATGAAAACAACGAAGAATTGGCTTCGAAAATCAGAAAATCAGTTTTTGAACTAACCGAGTTTATTTCCGATATTTTAAAAATAGAAACCATAGAGGGGAATTTTCCGCACCGAGTTGGTTTACACCAAAGTTGTCACGGACAGCGTGGATTAAAACTTTCTCAAATGAGCGAATTAAACGCTCCTTTTTTCTCCAAACCCGAACAATTATTAAAAGGAATCAAAGGAATAGATTTGGTTTCATTGAAAAGAAAAGATGAATGTTGTGGTTTTGGCGGAACCTTTTGTGTTACCGAAGAATCTGTTTCGGTAAAAATGGGACAAGACCGAATCAAAGACCACGAAGAACAAGGAGTTGAATATATCACTGGTTTCGATATGTCTTGTTTAATGCATTTAGAAGGGATTTTAAGAAGACAAAATAGTTCCATAAAAACGATTCATATTGCCGAAATATTAAATTCTAAATCCTAATTCGGTATGAAAAATACTTTATCACATAGCGATGCAGCCACTATTTTCAATAAAGATGGAAAAAGGGTCGATTGGCACGATGAAACGCTTTGGTTTGTTCGCGAGAAAAGAGATAAAGCAGCACATCAAATTCCAGAATGGGAATTATTAAGGGAAACTGCTTCGCAAATAAAAAACAATGTTCTTTCGGATATAAATAATTATTTGATTGAATTCGAGGCTAATGCCCTAAAAAACGGAATCATTGTACATTGGGCAGCAGACGGTGAAGAGCATAACAAAATTGTACATTCCATTATAGAAAAACACGGCGTGAAGCAGATGGTCAAGTCAAAATCGATGCTCACTGAAGAATGCCATTTGAATGACTATTTAGCCCAAAAAGGAATCGACGTTATAGACACCGACTTGGGCGAACGAATCGTTCAACTCAGAAATGAACCCCCCAGTCATATCGTTTTGCCTGCCATTCACTTGAAAAAAGCAGATGTAAGTGAAACTTTTCACGAACATCTTGGAACCGAAAAAGGCAACAATGACCCTAAATATTTGACAGAAGCAGCGAGATTGCATCTAAGAGACAAATTTCTTACCAGAAAAGTTGCACTAACTGGAGTCAATTTTGCTATTGCCGAAACAGGAGAAATTGTGGTGTGTACCAATGAAGGTAATGCCGATATGGGCGTTCACCTTGCCGATGTGCATATTGCCAGTATGGGTTTTGAAAAAATAATACCTAAACGAAAACACTTGAGTGTTTTTCTTAGATTGCTAGCTAGAAGCGCAACAGGACAGCCTATTACCACCTTTTCCAGTCATTTCAAAAAACCAAGAGACGGTCAAGAAATGCACATCGTTATTGTAGATAACGGCAGATCTACACAATTAGGAAGACCCGATTTTAGAAATTCATTAAAATGTATTCGTTGTGCAGCTTGTATGAATACTTGTCCCGTTTACAGAAGAAGTGGCGGTCACAGTTACCATACTGCGATTGTTGGACCAATTGGTTCCATATTGGCGCCGAATCTTGATATGAAAAAAAATGCCGATTTGCCTTTTGCCAGCACGCTTTGTGGTTCTTGCACCAACGTTTGCCCCGTGAAAATTGACATTCACGACCAATTGTATAAATGGCGTCAAGTTTTGGTAAAAGAAGGATATACACCAACAACAAAAACCATAGCTTTGAAAGGTATGGCAGCGGTTCTTTCGAGTGCTACTATATTTAATTTTGCAGGAAAAGCAGGAAGATTCGTTATTAAATACTTGCCTTTTCTAGTTAATAATAACATCAATGCTTGGTATAAACAAAGGGAAATGCCTGCTCCGCCAGAAGAATCCTTTAGAGAATGGTATGCAAAAAACGGCAAAGAATTTAAGGAAAAAGAAAATGAGTAGTAGAGCAAGCATTTTAGAAAAAATTAAACAAAACCAACCTTCAGTGGTAAGTGAATTGCCTAGTCTAACTTTTTTAGGATTGGACACATTTGATATTGTCGAAAAGTACAAAACAGTTTTGAAAAGTATTGGTGGCGATTTTGTGGAAGTTAAAAATTATGATGCTATAATTGACTTTATCAAGAATAATTATGATATTAAAAAACGAATAATTACAACTCTACCTGAATTGGCCGAAATTGCTGTGACAGATTGGTTCAATGACGACCCACATACTTTGAAAGATGTCGAACTAACTATCGTGAAAGCGCATTTTGGAGTAGCAGAAAACTCGGCACTGTGGGTTACTGACGCTATTTTAGGTCAGCGTGTTGCTACATTCATCCCACAATATTTAGCTATCATTGTCAATAAAAACGATATTGTAGCAACTATGCATCAAGCTTATGATTGTATAGGCGACCAAGAATACGGATTTGGAACTTTTATTGCAGGTCCGTCTAAAACCGCTGATATTGAGCAATCATTAGTTTTAGGTGCTCATGGAGCAAGAGGATTAATGGTCTTTATTTTGGAATAAATTTCAATGGTTTGTTGAACTAGGCATTTTATCTAATAATTAATTTACTAAAATAATTCACAATGGAAGAAAGTAACAAAACACTCGGGGAATTTATTATCGAAAACCAAAAAGATTTTCAGTATTCTTCTGGAGAATTATCTCGAATTTTTAACTCTATTCGATTAGCCGCAAAGGTAGTTAGCTATAAAGTGAATAAAGCGGGATTGGTTGATATTGTTGGAGCCGTTGGAGAGAAAAATATTCAAGGGGAAGATCAGCAAAAATTAGATGTATATGCCAATGAAATTTTTATTCAAACGCTCATAAATCGAGAAATTGTTTGTGGCATTGCCTCTGAAGAAAATGATGATTTTATTACCGTAGAAGGAAGTGATAACAGCAACAATAATAAATATGTAGTTTTGATGGATCCTTTGGATGGATCGTCAAATATAGAAGTAAATGTGTCAGTTGGAACAATTTTTTCAGTTTACAGGAGAGTAACACCAGTAGGAACACCTGTTACACTCGAAGATTTTTTGCAACCTGGAATCAATCAAGTTGCAGCAGGATATGTTATTTATGGCACATCTACAATGCTGGTATATACAACAGGCCACGGAGTAAATGGATTTACTTTAAATCCAGCTATTGGTACTTTTTATTTATCACATCCCAAAATGAAATTCCCTGTTGATGGTTCCATATATTCTGTAAATGAAGGAAATTATATTCATTTCCCACAAGGAGTCAAAGATTATATCAAATATTGTCAAACGGAAGAAGAAGATAGACCTTATACATCAAGATACATCGGAAGTTTGGCTTCGGATATTCATCGAAATATGATAAAAGGAGGCATTTATTTGTATCCAACAAGTTCTAAGGCTCCAAAAGGAAAGTTACGTCTGCTCTATGAATGCAATCCGATGGCGTTTATTGCCGAACAAGCCGGAGGAAAAGCCTCTGATGGTTTTTCTAGAATTATGGAAATTCAGCCTACTGCATTACATGAGAGAGCTCCTTTCTTTTGTGGTAGCTATAATATGGTCGAAAAATTAGAAGAATTGATGCGTCTGGCAAAATTGAGCAAGTATTAGTTTAAATCACTTCGTTATCCCAATTGTATGTAATTTTTGATTTTACATAAGATTTTTTGGCGCTAAAACTTATCTTAAAATCTATTTTTAATCATTTCATAAGCCATAATTAGACCTATTCAGTATCATTTCCTAATTTCATAAAATTATTTATTGCATTTTTCTTCATTAGCTGTTGAAAAAATTATAACTTTATATACTTGTTTTCAAGTTTGATTTTTAAAACACTTGAAAGTATATTTATTATTACCCTAACCTAGTTATAATTTTATGCAAATATTAAAACTTATAAAGATCAATGAAAACTCTAGGGTTCCCAAATATAGACAAATAGTTGATTCTATAATTCAAAACATTTCAGAAGGCAAGCTCAAAATTGACCAAAAGATTCCATCGATAAATAGTTTTAGCGAGGAGTTTTATTTGTCACGTGATACTGTTGAAAAAGCCTACAGTATTTTGAAGGAGCGAAAAATAATTACTGCAATCAGGGGAAAGGGATTTTATATTACTGAAACAAAACTAGTTTCTAAAATAAGTATTTTGTTTTTGATGAATAAATTGAGTACTTATAAAATGCAAGTGCATAATTCATTTGTCAATTCTCTTGGTGTCAATTCTCGAACCGATTTACAAATATACCATTGTGATGAAAGTTTGTTTTTAGATTTGTTAGACAAGAACAAATTGGCTTATGATTATTATGTAATAATGCCACATTTTAAAACAATTAATCTCAAACATATAAGCTATACAGATGAGGTTCTTAAAGCTATAAATGAAATACCGAGAGGAAAACTAGTTGTTATAGATAATATTAAACTAGAGACTGAAGGTGATTTTATAGCAATTTATCAAGATTTTGAAAATGACATATACGATGCACTCAAGCAGTGCATTATACAAATAAAGAAATATAAAAAGATTATGCTCATATATCCTGATAAATCAGTGTATCCTTTTCCGCGCCGAATTTTACATGGTTTTAAAAAATTTTGTTCGGAATATGATTTAGATTTTGAAGTTTTGAATGAAATATATGAGGACATGATTTTAAAAAAAGGAGATTTATTCATTACCATTGAAGAATCTGATTTAGTTAGTTTAGTAAAACAAGTTAGAGAAAATGAATATAAATTAGGAAGTGACATAGGTGTTATTTCTTATAATGATACGCCACTCAAAGAACTATTGGGTATTACCGTAATATCTACAGATTTTAAAATTATGGGAGAAACCGCAGCTAATATGATTTTAAACAAGAAAAAAGGTAAAATTAAAGTGCCTTTTAATTTTATAAATAGGGAGTCTCTTTAAACCGAAAGAATTTCAAATTTATTTTTTTTGAATCGTAAATTATACAATAAACTTATGGACTATTATACCTTTTATAAACATTACTGGTATTGCTTGCGAGATAATAAGTCTGTTGTGTTGCTGTTTTTATAGGATTTTAATCGTCTCACCACTTTCTGTAGGAATATCATAATCATATACTTTAAAAACCTCAATGGGCTTAGCTCCTCCTTCCAGTTCTTCAGAAATAACAGGATTAACTAAACCGAGGTTATCAAATAAAATATTTGGATTCTGACCACTTGCCAATTTTAACTTTGAAGTTTCTACCAAAGGGTTATTCACCCGAATACGGCAATTGCCCCCAATGGTTGATTTAATTTGAAGAGAAGTAATCTTACTTTTGTCCCAAGTCATATCAATTATAAATCCACCTTTTGTTCTAAAACCTTTTAGCTCCCCTTTCATCCAGACTTCTGGCAGAGCGGGTAAAAGATGAATAGCATTTGAATGACTTTGCAGCAGCATTTCTGCAATTCCCGAAGCTCCTCCAAAATTTCCATCAATCTGAAAGGGAGGGCCGTTCAACAAGTTAATAAACAATCCTGCTTGGTTACCGATAACAGCTGATTTATCGACTGGTTTTCGAACATCCACAGGGTTGAATAATTCCCGTAATAATTTATAAGAACGTTCACCATCTTCTAAACGAGCCCAGAAATTGACTTTCCAAGCCTTTGACCAGCCCGTTTCGCCATCGCCTCTATATAGAAGCGATTTTTTTGCCGCTTCAGCTAATAAAGGTGTTTCACGTGGCTGAATAGAATGTCCAGGATGTAAACCGTAAAGATGAGAAACATGACGATGATCGTCGGCAACATTATCCCAATCTTTATCCCATTCCTGCAATTGGCCGTGTTTTCCAATGCGAGGTGCATAGAGTTTATTCAAAGCTGATTGCAAATTTACTTTTAACTCTGGCTCAGTGTTCAAAATTTCAAGTGTTTTAATACTATTAACAAAAAGTTCTCGAATGATGGCAATATCCATAGTTGACGCCATACTAATGCTGAATTTGCCGTTGCCACTATTTCCATTCTTAATTAGATATTTATCTTTATTTTCTCCGTGCGCAGCTATCGTTGTGTCGAATTGATTCTCAGGAGAGGTTGAAGGACAAGTCACCAACTCACCACTAGGTCCTTCAATTAACCAATCTAAATAAAACAAAGCACTCCCTCTCATCAAAGGCCAAGCCTTGTCTTTTAAAAACGCTTTGTCTCCCGAAAACTCATAGTGTGTCCAAAGATGTTGACAAAGCCAACCTCCTGCCATGGGCCAGCTTGACCAAAAAGGTTTGTTGGTGTTTTTATCCCAATCAAAACCTCCTGTAGGTCCTGTTTGCCCCCATATATCCGTGTTATGATGGGCCACCCAACCATTGGCACCATAATTTATGTTAGCAGTTTTCACCCCATTAATTGCCAGTTTTTGGATCAAATCAAAAAGTGGTTGATGACATTCCGATAAATTAGTAACCTCCGCAGGCCAATAATTCATTTGTGTATTGATGTTGTTTGTAAAATTAGATCCCCAAGGTGGTTGTATATCTCGATTCCATAATCCCTGAAGATTTGTGGCTTCCGTACCTGGTCTTGAACTTGAAATCAATAAATAACGTGCGAACTGAAAAAAAGTAGTGATCAAATCATTATCCTTTTCTCCGTTCTTAAAACGTATTAACCGTTCATCCGTGGGAATACTGCGGCGTTCTTTGTTTCCTAAATCCAATGAAGCATTTGCAAATAATGAATTAAAATCTTGAGTATGTCGATTTTTTAGTTCGTCATATTTCATTCCCTCTAAGTTTTTCAAAATTTGTTTTGCTTCAATATTTGGCTCCTTACCCTCAAAGCCTGGCGATTTATCAAAGCCGTTGAAACTTGTTGCGGTAACAATAGCCAATACAACTTCGCTGGCATTTTTTAAACTGAGTTGACCATTTTTAACAAATGATTCACCATCAGTATAAAGCACTTTTAGATGTGTTTCATAAACAGTTCCTTCTCCATCTTGGTCATACACAACTTGCTCTGGTTCATAACTGCGATGTGCCACGTGCTTCGGAGCTTTAGACCTAACAAAAATGTGGCCTTTATCATAGCTACTAACTACGTGAGGCATCTCGTTTTTAAATAAAGAAGTAAAGTTCAATGTACCTTTCTCTTCTGCGGATAGTTTTACCAATATGGCTTTATCTGGAAAGGAAGCAAAAGCTTCTCTTTTATAGGTATTATCCCCAATCTGAAAACTAACATTAGACAAGCCCTCTTCTAAATTTAGCTCACGACGGAAATTTTTTACCCCAACCGAGTCAAGGTCAAAATCGAAAAGCAGTCTGCCAGCAGTGGAGTATCGTGCCGAATAGGGGCCCTGTGCATTTTCCCATAGTGTGTCAGCTCTACTATAATTTTCTTTGAAAACCGCTTCTCGAATAAGCGGCAACATATTTTTTGCATTAGGATTATTCCAATCAGAAGGAGCTCCCGACCACAAAGTATGGTCGTTTAATTGAAACTCTTCAGTATGTAAACCTCCATAAATCATTGCGCCTTGTGTTCCATTACCTATCGGTAATGCTTCTTCCCAATGAAGTGCAGGATTATCAAACCAGATACTTATTTTAGATTCTGGATTTGACTTTGAATTATACTTTAATTTTAAAGTATTTTCAGCATTACGATTGGTGTGTATTGAACCAGTTGAGCAGCTCACAAAAAATACCAGAATACAACCAATTAAAATTAATCTCAAATTCATACTTATATTAAATTTAATATTTCTTCTTCTTTTGACATTTAGCTAAAATAGCAACACCTATTTAAAATGATATCCTGTACAGTCCTGCTTATTTTATCATTCATCTTTTGAGGGTGAGGAAAGACTGTAAAAGTATTAGTTCCAAAAATTCATAAAATGAATTATAGTTAAAAATTCAATACAAGAGTTGAGAAATTGGCTTAAAATGCATAACATAAATCTTTTATAGCTCTTTACGGCACAGTACAGGACACAAAAGCCTACAAGTTGGTATAATTTTGAATTTATTGGAGTCTTAATTATTTATAGTAAACATTAGATTAAAATTTTAAAATTTTGTCCTGCAACACTTTTAATGAAAAAGAATTAAACTCTAAATATATCGATTCAAATAAAGACTTTGAATGTTTAAAAAATAATGTTTAAAAAAATTAAGATAAAACAAATTAGCCAAAATTATTTTTTTACTAATAAAATGATACAAAGAATTGAATATAAGACTATTAACAAAAATAAAACTCATGAAATCCATTAATTATGAAACCCGTTACGCATCAAGTCCAGATGCTGTAAAACAATACGATACTACACAATTACGAAAAGAATTTTTGATTGAAAATTTATTCGAAGTTGATCAATTGAATTTAGTCTATTCGCATTATGATCGGTTCATAACTGGCGGTGTTATTCCAACTTCTAAGGCTATAGCACTAGAAACTATAGACCCTTTAAAAGCAACTTACTTTTTAGAAAGAAGAGAGCTTGGCATTATAAATATTGGAGAAACAGGAAGCGTAACAGTAGATGGCAAAGAATATGTTTTAAATCACCGAGAAGCATTATACATAGGTCAAGGGAATAAAAATATTGCGTTTTCAAGTCAATCAGCGAGTAGTCCAGCTAAATTTTATTTAAACTCTACGCCAGCACACAAAGCATATCCTATTAAAAAAATAGGAATTACCGATGTTGAAGTTATAGAATTAGGTGCACCCGAAACAGCCAATGCCAGAACTTTACGGAAATATATAGTAAATAGTGTGGTCGATGTGTGTCAATTGCAAATGGGGATGACAACCATAAAACCAGGAAGTAGCTGGAACACGATGCCTGCCCACGTGCACGACCGTAGAATGGAAGTATATTTTTATTTTGAAGTTCCTCAGGGGCAAGCGGTTTGTCATTTTATGGGACAACCTCAAGAAACCAGACACATTTGGATGCAAAACAATCAAGCAGTTATATCTCCACCATGGTCTATTCATTGTGGTTCAGGAACCAGTAACTACTCCTTTATATGGGGAATGGCGGGTGAAAATTTAGATTATGGAGATATGGATGTTTGCAAAATAAATGAATTAAAATAATAACAGATAAAACAAAAAAATTATGTCAATTAACCTATTTGATTTAACGGGAAAAACAGCACTTATAACAGGAGGAGTTCATGGTCTAGGAATGGCAATGGCCAAAGGACTTGGAAATGCAGGTGCAAAAATTGTAGTAAATGATATTTCACAACAGGCACTCGACAACGCAGTTGCAGAATACAAATCGGTTGGGATTGAAGCCTACGGATATGTATTCAATGTATGCGATGAGAAAGCGGTAATAGCCAGTATCAAACAGATAGAAGCCGAAGTTGGCCCTATCGACATTTTAATTAACAATGCTGGAATCATCAAGAGAACCCCTATTGTTGATATGACCGTTGAGGATTTTACCGCAGTGATAACAGTAGATTTAATTAGCCCATTTATTGTTTCTAAAAATATTGCCAAAGGAATGATTCAACGTGGTGGCGGAAAAATCATCAATATTTGTTCGATGATGAGCGAGCTAGGAAGAGATTCTGTAAGTGCTTATGCGGCTGCAAAAGGAGGATTGAAAATGTTAACTAAAAATATGGCTACTGAATGGGCTAAGTTTAATATTCAAACTAACGGAATCGGTCCTGGTTATTTTGCAACAAGTCAAACCGCTCCAATCAGAGTTGACGGTCATCCATTCAATGATTTTATAATCAGTAGAACTCCTGCTGCACGTTGGGGAGATCCTGAGGATTTGCAAGGTGCTGCCATCTTTTTATCATCAAAAGCTAGTGATTTTGTAAATGGTCACATTCTGTATGTTGACGGAGGAATCTTGGCTACAATAGGAAAACCATCTAATGAGGACTAGTTCCTAATTAGAATAAAATAAAAATTGAATCAAATATATAATTATTGTCCAATAAATAAAACAATGAAAAAAGCTAAAATAAAATTACTTCTTCTATGTTTGATTGTTTCCTTTTTTTCGGCAAATGCCCAAATAAAAATTGCCTCAGTATTAGGTAATAATATGGTTTTACAGCGTAACTCAGAGGTCAAAATTTGGGGCAAGGCTGATCCTAATAAAAGTTTAAAGATTACCACTAGTTGGAATAAAGCAAGCGTTACTGCTGTTTCCAATGAAAACGGTGATTGGGTTGCTAAAGTAAAAACTACAGAGGCTGGTGGTCCTTATACCGTAAGTATTGAAAGTGGAAAAGAAAAAATAAAACTTGAAAATATTCTTTTAGGGGAAGTTTGGCTTTGTAGCGGACAATCGAATATGGAAATGCCAGTGATTGGATTTCCTTATCAACCAATAATTGGTTCGGCTGAAACATTGCTCCAAGCCGACAATCAAAATCTCAGATTATTTACTGTACAAAAGACTCCTATGTCAACTCCACAGGATAACTGTATAGGAAAATGGGAAGTAGCCAATGCTGAAACTGTTAGTAAATTCAGTGCAGTGGGTTATTATTATGCTCGCTTATTGCAGCAAAAATTAAATGTTCCTGTTGGAATAATTTGCTCAAGTGTAGGTGGTACTCCAATACAAGCTTGGATGAGCAGCAAAGCATTAGATACTTTTCCAGAATCGTTTAAAAAATCAAGTCCAGAAGCCAGAGATCAAAACCGTCCTTCCTATTTATATAACGGAATGATAAATCCATTAGTAAATTATGCCATTAAAGGAATTATTTGGTATCAAGGAGAAGCAAACAGGGCAAATTATAAGGATTATACTGATTTACAAAAAGCTATGGTCAACAGTTGGAGAACCGATTTTGGAGTGGGAGAGTTTCCATTTTATTATGTTCAAATTGCACCTTATGCTTACGGTGATAGCGAATCACCACTAAGTGCATTTATGCAAGTTGAACAACTCAAAGCGATGGCATTGATACCCAATTCAGGTATGGTTTGCACCCTCGATTTAGGTAGTGAATATTGGATACACCCAGCCGATAAGGAAACTGTTGGCAAAAGGCTTGCCGTATGGTCATTGTCTGAAACCTATGGCTTTAAAGGTCTTTCGTATAAATCACCCACTTTTAAAAGCTTTGAAGTTAAAGATAGTATTGTAACTATTTCATTCAATAATGCTGAGTTAGGTATAACTGATTTTGATAAAAGTGTTGATTGTTTTGAATTGGCAGGAGAAGATAAAATATTTTATCCGGCAAAAATGATCAAAATGAATAATGAATTCAGAAAAATTCAGGTTATTTCTGATAAAGTAAAAGCTCCTGTAGCCATACGTTATGCTTTCAAAAATTTTCCAAGGACTCAAGGATATTTATTTAGTACTACAGGATTGCCTGTACCTTCATTTCGAACAGATGATTATTAGGTAATGGAGTTGATGGTAGGATTCTGAAGATTTACAAGAAGCAGACCTATTATTAAACTGTAAAGAAAGTGATATTGTTAACAAATATATTGTTTAGGTATGTGAGAAATACTCACTACAATAGGAAAACCATAAAAAAAAGAAATAAATTGAAAAATAAATTATCATTTACGCTACTATTAATCTTTTGCCTAACATTAAGTTGGGCACAAGTTAAATCAGTACATACTGTAACGGTTAAGAATACTCTTGATATAAACCGATCATTTGAAACCGTTGAAATAAATAAAGCCAATTTAACTTTAAATGCAGGTGAAGATTTTTCTAAGCTAATGGTGCAGGATAAGAAAACTAAAGCCATTCTGGTTTCTCAGTTTGTAGATACAAATCAAGATGGCGAAGTTGATCAATTACTATTTCAACCTGAAATAAGTGCCAAATCAAAAAAGCAGTTTCAATTGGTTGTTGGTGACAACACTAAAAAACCTGAATCCATAGACTATTGCTATTCGAGATTTGTTCCAGAAAGAACAGATGATTATGCTTGGGAGAATAATAAGGTCGGCTTTAGAACCTTCGGACCAACTGCTCAAAAAATGATTGAAGAATCTATGAAAGGAGGGACATTATCAAGTGGCATAGATGCCTGGTCAAAAAGAGTAGATTATCCAATAATTAATAAATGGTATGGTAAAGCAATCAAAGAAATAGGAGCCTACCACAGAGATTCTGGAGAGGGACTAGATAATTTTCACGTTGGCGTCAGTAGAGGAATTGGCGGTATTGCGGTTAAAAGGGATGGAAATTATTATGTGTCTAGAAATTTTACCAATTGGAAAACAATCACCACTGGCCCTATCAGAACCAGTTTTATTTTAGAATATGCAAATTGGGATGCCAATGGACAAATCATTTCAGAAAAGAAATACATTTCATTAGATTATGGAAGCAACTTATCTAAATTCGAAATAGAAATTTCAGGCACAAATATCGTAAATGCTGGGATTACGTTGCACGAAAAAAAAGGGGTAAGTTCCAAAAATACAGAGTCAGGTTGGATTTCTTATTGGGAACCACTTGATGATTCAGAATTTGGAACGGGTCTTTTTGTTCCTAATAAAAACTTGACTTCCGTAGATTTGTATGAAACAGATTTAAAAGATGAAAGTAATTTTTATGCTGAAATTCAAGTTCAAAATAAAAAAGCTATCTATTATGCAGGTTTTGGATGGAAAAAATCAGGCCAATTTGAAACCAAAGAATCTTGGGAAAACTATTTGAATGCGTTCGCTTTAAAAACAAATAACCCTTTAATCATTTCTTTGAAATAGGTTTATTCATCAAATCAATTCTCATTTTAGGAAGACTTTTTTAGTAAAGTAAATTTTTATTTAAAAAAAACAACTGCTATTAGCAGATTGACAAGAATACTTTTGGACATTTTATTTGAATTAAAGTTATTATTAGTCAATATTATCATTTAATTTGCTTTATCATTTTCATAAATATTCGTTTCGATTTTTATATAAAATGTTATTTTTATAATACTAAAATGCAATCTCAATAAATACACGAACTATTGTTCTATTTTTTTAAAATAAAAAAAAGCGTTTTTAACAGGATAGGACAGGATACCAAAATCTTAAATAAGTCTTAAAATTGTATGTAATATTTAGAAGTATTTCAAATTTCTAACTTTATAAAAACCAATAAAAAATTAATTGTATATTAAAACCAAAAAAAATGATGAAACAAAAATTAAAAAAACAAAACACTATTCCTGGATTGGTGTTGCTGTTGCTCATGTTTTTTTCCAGTTTTTCGGCTAGTTTAGTAGCTCAAGAACGAATAACAGGTGTAGTGAAGGATGTAAGTGGAGCACCTATACCGGGAGTGAATGTGTTGCAGAAAGGAACACTAAAGGGAACAGCTACTGATTTTGACGGAAACTATTCTATAAAATTAGTACCAGGACAAAAAAAATTGGTATTTTCATTTATCGGTTTTAAAACTCAAGAAATTTCTATTGGTGGTAAAACTGTTATTAATGCAACCTTAGAAGAAAATGCTCAAAGTCTTGATGAGGTTGTTATTATTGGGTATGCTGCAGTAAGTCGCGAAAAGGTGTTGGGATCATTAGGCACTGTAAAAGCCGAGTCAATAGAACAAGCTACACCAGTAAGTGCGTTAGAAGGTATTCAAGGTAAGGTTTCAGGTGTTCAAATCTTAACAAACGGAGGTCCTGGTGAGGGACTTGATATTCGTATTCGTGGTACCTCGACCTTTGAAGGTGGTGTAAATCCATTATATGTAGTCGATGGACAGCAATTGGAAGATATAGACAATTTGAATCCAGACGATATAGAGAGTATGGAGGTTATAAAAGATGGTGCTACAGGAGCTATTTATGGAACTAATGGTGCCAATGGTGTGATTTTGATAACTACTAAAAAAGGAAAACCTGGCGATCTAAAAGTTAATATTAGTTCTATTTCAGGAATTAGTCAACTTGTAGGGGATATTCGGGTGGCCAATACCCGCCAAAGACTTAGGTATGAAAGATTAAAAGCAGGTGCTGTTATTACAGGTTTTGAAAGTGACACTTTAGGGATTTTACGAAATTATTCTTGGGATTTACAAAAGTTGATTACTAGACCAGCTATAAGACAACAAATTAATGTAGCCATTACAGGAGGTAACGATAAGGCAAAATTTTATTGGAATAATGGTTTTCTTAACGAAGATGGAATTGTAATGAATAGTAATTTCAGAAGATTAACTTCTAATATTAAATTAGATTTGAATCTTTCTAAAAATTTAACTATGGGGACTAGGGTAAATTTAACTTTTGATGAGAAGAACGGATTAGATGAAGCTCAAGTGTTTGTACAACTAGTAGAGCGTATTCCTTATTTTCCTGTATTTGAACCAGACGGAAGCTATGCGCAAGAGTTTGGTGGAAGACAAAACCCACTAGCCGAGACGCTAGCCACTAGAACTAACAGAAATTATAGAGCGCAAATATTTAGTTATGCACAATTACAAATTTTACCAAAGCTAACTTTTAAAGCAACCTTAGGTATTAATTATAATTTTAGTAAATATAACAATTTTAACCCTATTATTACGTTGAACCCTGCTACTCCTATTGCAACTGGACAAGAACGCTTTACTAATAACAGTGATTTGCAACAGGAAAGCTTCATAAATTATAAAAACAAATGGGGGAAACACACCTTTGGTGCCTTTGCAGGGATGCAAACACAAGTGTGGAATTCGGAAAGATTTGATATAAGAGCAAATTTTAATAATGAATATGTTGAAACTTTCGGTAATACAGATCCATTAAATATTGTTATTCTGAATGGAACGGACAATTATAGAAATTCGTTATATTCATTATTTGGTGGTTTTAATTATGATTTTAAAGGTAAATATTTAATATCCGGCACATTTCGTCGTGATGGTTCCTCAAGATTTGGTGCAAATACTAAATATGGTGTTTTCCCTTCTTTAAGTTTGGGTTGGAAAGTTAATAAGGAATCATTTTTAAATAAAATAAAAACCATCAATAACCTGACAATTAGAGCTAGTTATGGTATAGTAGGTAATCAGCGCGTGGGTAATTATGAATTTACAGGGGCTTTCGAGCCAGGCTTTAATTATAATGGTCTTGGCGGAATTGCTCCAAGCAGATTGGGTAATGACATATTAAAATGGGAAAAAACAGCTTCTACTAATTTGGGGTTGGATTTAGCAATGTTCAAAAACAGATTAACTTTAAATGTAGACGTTTGGAAAAAGGTGACTACCGATCTTCTTGCGAGAGTACAATTGCCAGAAGAAACTGGCTTTAATGGCATTCGTAAAAATGTAGGTTCTGTAGATAATAGAGGTATTGATTTTACTATTGGCGGAACTATACTGAAAAGCAAGAAATTTACTTGGAAAAGTAGTTTCAATATTGCATATCAGGAGAATGAAGTTACTAAATTGGATGGAGGAACCCCATTTGATAGTGGAAATTATAGAATTGAGGAAGGGCAGCCTATTGGAAATATTTTTGGGTACAAAAACTTGGGAGTATATCAATATAAGGAATCCAATGCTTATACTCCAGAAGGTATCAGGTTGACCCCTAATTTTGCTAATGGTACTTTTGTAAATTACACATTAAATGGTGCAGAATACACGGGTACCGTCAGAAAAATGCAGGTTGGAAGTGCTGTTTTAGCAGGAGGTGATATTATTTGGGAAGATCTTAATGGCGATTTTAGTATTACAGCAAATGACAGACAAATTATTGGTAACGGTTTAGCAAAATATTTTGGTGGTTTTTCTAATGATTTTAAATTTAATAATTTTAGCTTCGCATTCCTTTTTGATTATAGTTTTGGTCAAGATTTATACCGAGCGTGGGATGAAGCCAGAAACGATTTAAATTCGAATAACGAAACGCCAGGTCCAGATCGTATAGATGGTGCTTGGGTTAATGAAGGGGATATTACTGAATTTCCAAGATTGAAAAGGGTGGCTCAAAATAGAAATAGACCTAATAGCTATTTTGTTACTAGAGGTGATTATATTAAGTTACGTTATGTGAAATTAGAGTATAACCTAAACAAAGATTTATTCAAGACTATCAAAGGGATTAGTGGGATATCTTTAAATGTAGCAGTCAATAATGTATTAACTTGGACCGAATACATCGGATGGAATCCTGAATTAGGCAACAGAGGCAATCCTTTAAACCCAGGTTTAGATAGCTTAAGATACCCTAACGACCGTGAACTTATTGTTGGGTTAAAAGTTCAATTAAATTAAAAATTTAAAAAAAGAAAAACATGAAACAATATAGAAACAAATTTAAGTTCAAAATTGCCTTCTTACTGCTTACAGTATTTGGGTTAAATGTATCTTGCGAGGATATATTAGAGCAAGAACCCATTAGCGAAATAGGTCCAAATAAATTCTGGAAAAACAATTCAGATGCTTTAGCTGGAATTATTGGCATGTATGATGGTATGCAAGCAACTTATAGGTTTAACTATCATTTATGGGGTGAATTTAGGAGTGACAACTTTAAAGCCGGATCATCTGGCGCAACGTTGGACAGACTGGAGTTGGTTAGACAAAATATTACAGAAGGCAATTCAACGCTAAGATGGGATAATTTATATGTGTTAATAAACAGAGCAAATCAAGCCATTAAGTACATTCCAACAATAACTGCTTATGATAAAAGTTTGTTGGCAGAAGCTCATGCTGTTAGAGCCTTCTCTTATTTTAAAGCAATAAATGTCTGGGGGTCAGTCCCTTTATATACTTTGCCAACAGAATCTGTTACAGACATACAAAGACCACGTACACCCGGCGCAACTATTTTAACCGATGTGATCATACCAGATATGTTAAAAGCAGAAGAATTGATGATTACCAACTCCAGTAATTTTAGGTTTTCTAAAGCTAGTATATATTGCTTACAGGCTGAAGTTTATATGTGGATTAAAGACTATCCTAAAGCTAAAGCAGCTATTGAGAAGTTGATTGCCTTAAATGCATATAGTTTAGTAACCACAGTGCAGGCTTGGGAAGATTTATTTTACAATACACCTATTAGCACTACTAATCCATCTTTTAGAGGAAAAATTCAAACGGGACCAGAACTTATTTTTTCTATTCGTTTCGATATAGCAGAATCAGCAACTGGAGCATTTGCTTATAATAGATCAGGTGTTAGTTCGATGTTTTACACAGGGATTCCAGCGTTTTATCTTTCAAGTTCTCTTCAATCCAAATGGATAGAAAGGTTTCCTACCGACCAAGCAGCTTGGGAAGCAAAATATCCTGGTGTGCCGCCTGCCGGTGTGTCATCAACTGGCACCTTAGTTTATGGCGACTGGCGTTATTTTTTATCTCGTGATGGAGGGTACGCAAACACTTCAGGAAATGTTCAATGCGCTAAATATAATAAGGCGGCTATTAATGGAGCTTTTGATGATACCGATATTGTTATATACCGCTATGCTGATATGATTTTGCTTTTAGCAGAAGCTGAAAACCAATTAAATGCAGATGGTGCTGCAGCATTGGCTCGTATAAATCAAATAAGAACAGCTAGAAAATTACCATTGGCAACATTAGATGAGTTTGGAGCTACAAAAGAGGAAAGAGAGAACTATATTTTAGATGAAAGACAATTTGAACTTTTGGGAGAAGGTAAAAGATGGTGGGATTTAAGAAGAACAAACAAAGCCCTAGAAGTTTTGAACCCAATTCTTGAAACTGCAGGTCTTCCACTTTTGACTGAAGATAGATTATTATTTCCTATACATTTTGTACATTTAGTAGAAAACCCAAATTTATTACCACAAAACGCTGGTTATTAATATAAAAATAAAATTATGAAAAAAAAATCTTTAAAATTTATCGGGGTTATATCGATGCTTTTTTTACTATCAGGCTGCGATCTCCCGCTTCAAGAAGAATTCAATTTTAAGCCTGAAGTGGATATATTAGCTCCCTTTGAAAACATAACCGCTTGGGAATGGATACAAACTAGATCTAGTACAACTACCCAAGCTCCTTATTTAGGATCTGAGTTCGATTACTTTAAAGCAGCGATTATAAAAGCGGATATGGTAGAAGAGTATAACCAAATAGCCACTAAGGAAAGAACCTATTTATTATTAAATAATAATGCCTTTTTAGGAGCAGGTGATGTTATTAATATAATAACTGGTTCTGCAGCGGCAATACCAGCGGGTGAAACAGCTGAACAAACTATGGCTAGAGTGGATACACCAGCAGAGCTAGACAAACTTAAAGCCGTATTGCGTTACCACATCGTAACCACTTATATCCTTCAGGTACCTACTTTGTTTACAAGAAATCTTGATTATGTATTTCAAACATTAATACCAGGTACTGATGGTCTTATCGCTTTTAGGCGCACCACAGATGGATCAGTACAATGGACCATTACAGTTAACAGTCCAACCGCACCCTTGCCAGCTACAGCAACAGCTGAATTTGAAAATGTGATAAACCACAATTACCAATTTAAAAATGGTGTTGGTCACGTCATTGCTGACCCAGTAAGAAACAAACCCTATTAAACAATTATTTAATAGTGTGATTTCTTATAAATAAAACTCCTATTTTTTAGTATTTACGATGGGAGTTTTATTAATTTAAGGCTCTTAAGAAAATAAAGTAAATTTGATTTTATATTTTTTTTCTGGATTGCACAGGATACTACTTAATAGACAAAATATTAAATTTATTTTTTTTAAATTATTCTAAATTAATATTACAAAAACAAATGTATAAAAACAGCATTTTAGTAGTTGTACTAAGTCTTTTCTTTAATTCAAATTTGGTTAAGGCGCAACAAAATAACAATAAAGAAAGACCTAATATTATATTTATCCTAACTGACGATCAGCGTTTTGATGCCCTTGGCTATGCCGGAAATAAATACGTTCCAACACCAGAAATGGATAAGTTAGCAAGTTCTGGTACTTATTTTAGCAAAGCCATTGCTACAACGCCAATTTGTGCCGCTAGCAGAGCGAGTATTTTAACAGGTTTACACGAAAGATCTCATAATTACACCTTTCAAACAGGGAATATTAGAGAAGAATATATGGCAAATTCTTATCCAAAATTGTTGAAAAATAACGGATACTACACTGGTTTTTATGGCAAATTTGGAGTTGAATACGGTGATTTAGAATCGCAATTTGATGTTTATGAGTCCTACGATAGAGATGTAAAATACAAAGACCGACGAGGGTTTTTCTACAAAACAATTGGAAAAGACACCGTACATTTAACCCGCTACACGGGGCAACAGGCACTTGATTTTATTAGTACAGTTTCAAATAAAAAACCATTTTGTTTGTCTTTAAGTTTTAGCGCACCACACGCACACGACCCAGCACCAGATCAATATTTTTGGCAACCAGAAAGCGATAAATTATTTGCAAATACCACCATACCAGCTCCAGAATTGGCAGATGATAAATATTTTCAGTCACTTCCAAAAGGAGTTCAAGAAGGTTTTAATAGGCTACGTTGGACTTGGCGCTTTGATACTCCTGAAAAGTATCAAAAAAGTGTAAAAGGCTATTATCGAATGATTGCTGAAGTAGATTCTGAAATCAAAAAAATACGTGAAAAATTAACAGAAAAAGGTTTAGACAAAAATACCATAATTATTGTTATGGGTGATAACGGCTATTTCTTGGGCGAACGTCAAATTGCCGATAAATGGTTGATGTATGACAATTCTATAAGGGTGCCAATGATTATTTATGACCCAAGAACGAATGCACATCAAGACATTGATGATATGGTTCTTAATATTGACATACCCGCCACAATAGCTGATTACGCAGGAATAGCAAAGCCAGTTTCTTGGCAAGGAAAAAGTTTGAAACCAATAGTAACAAAAGAAAAGAAAACTATTGAAAGAGATACCATTCTTATAGAGCATATTTGGGAATTTAACGAAATACCACCAAGTGAAGGGGTTCGCACCAAAGAATGGAAATATTTTAGATACGTTAATAATAAAGCTTGGGAAGAATTGTACAACCTTCAAAAAGACCCAAAAGAAACAAACAATCTTATTGCTAACAAAAAACACCAAAAAATAGCTAGTGCACTCCGAAATAAATGTGATGAACTTATTAAAAAGAACTCCAACATATATCGATCTGCACCAACAAATTTAAAGGTGGAGTTTATGAAACAACCAAGTTCTGACGGGTTTAGTTTAAACCCAAAACTGGAGTTTGAATGGACAATAGCCAAGGAATCGAAACTTCAATCGGGCTATCAAATTATTGTAGCATCAAACAAAACAAGTTTAAACAACAATGTTGGCGATGTATGGAATAGTCAGCAAGTACGTTCAAGTGCGTCAAAAAAAATAGAATTTAATGGTTTGTCTCTTGAAAAAGATAAAACCTATTATTGGAAAGTGCGAATTTGGGATAATGAAAATCGTTTAGTAGATTATTCAGAACCCCAAGAATTTAAACTAAGCTCAGTAAACAACTAGGTGATACAATCTAATAATTAAATTAATCTAGCAGCTTTCACACTGTTGAGAAGTTTGAAATATCTTGCATTCCCTATTTTGAACTTAGTTGAAAACAAAAATAGCACTCAAATGCAATTGTATTTAATTCAAAAATAAAACGTAATAGTTCAAAATATAGGCAATCCCTAAACTAAATTAATAATTGTAAATAATTCAAAAAATGACAAAAACACAAAATAGTATAATTTTACTTTTCCTTATCGGAAGTTCAGTTTGTTTTTCTCAAACAAAAATGCCTGCATTTTTCTCCAATGATATGATTTTACAGCAACAAGAAAAAGTATCCATTTGGGGGACAGATGCGCCAAATACAACAGTTGAAATCGAAACCTCTTGGGGAGAAAAATCCAAAACAACAACAGATGCAAGCGGAAATTGGTCAACTAAAGTTCCGACAATTGCAGCTTCATTTCAAAAGCATACCATAACTGTCAAAGGAACAAACAGTATAACCTTAGAAAATGTTTTAATTGGGGAAATATGGTTTTGCTCAGGACAGTCTAATATGGAAATGGCAATGAAAGACACAAACAAAAAACCAGTTAATAACGCAGAAGAATTTATTAGGACTTCTATCAATTCGAATATTCGCTTATTCAATTCGGAGCGAAATACTAGTTTGTCTTTAGAAAACGATGTGATTGGTAAATGGGAAGAGGCCAATCCAGAATCTGTAACAAAATTTAGTGCCGTAGGTTATCTGTTTGGAAAGACATTGTTTGAAAAATTACAAATTCCTATTGGAATAATAGAAGCTTCTTGGGGTGGTACATCTATAGAATGTTGGTTGCCACAAAAAGACATTCAAGAATTTCCTGAAATAAAAATACCTACTAGTTTATATAAAGACCAAGAAAAAGAAAAAAAACCAAAACCAACGTTATTGTATAATGCTATGGTTTATCCGTTTAAGAATTTTTCAATAAAAGGATTTTTATGGTATCAAGGAGAAGCAAACCGAGGAAACGCAGGATTTTATAAAAAATATATGCAAACCTTAATCAGTTCTTGGCGCGATCAATGGCAGCAAAATGCACTTCCATTTTATTTTGTTCAAATCGCTCCTTTTGATTACAATGTTAAATATAAAAGCAAAACAGCCTCTTTTGGTGCCAATTTAGTTCGTGAATCACAAATTTTTGCAGCTCAAGAAATAGCAAATACAGGTGTAGTTGTTACAACCGATGTTGGAAAATGTAATGATATACATCCAACAGAAAAATATATAGTCGCTAAACGATTGGCAAATTGGGCATTAGCAAACGATTATAATAATAAAGACATAACGTATAGAAGTCCCGAATATAAATCGATTAATATTAAAAAAAGTACGGCAATCATTGAATTTAATTTTTTTGGCAACAAAAACGAAAACACTAAGCTGGATACCAAAAAGGAATTAAAAGATTTTGTTATTGCTGGAGAGGATAAAGTGTTTTATCCTGCAACAGTAAAAATAAACAAGGATCAAACACTAACGGTTTATAGCGATAAGGTCGATAAACCAGTAGCCGTTCGTTACGGATTTGTAGATTGCCTGAAAGGAACATTATTTAGTAATTCAGGATTGCCAATTTCTCCTTTTAGGACAGACGATTGGAAAGAATAAGTGCTCTTTTGTTTCAAAAAACACACTCATAATAAAACATATATAATGATGAAAAAGGACATTCTATTAAAAATAAAAATGCTCCTGTTTTGTTTCTTGCTGAGCACAAGTGGTTACACTCAAAATACACAACGTCCATTTATTTGGGTAAAACAAGAAGACAGAGCAAAAATCCTTAATAAAATTGAAACCCAAGCTTGGGCTAAATCGTATTATAAGGAATTTAAAGAAAGACTCGATACAGATATTTCCTCTTACCAAAAATCACCTAATGATTTTTTGATGAAAATTCCTTTCGATTGGGCGAAGCAAAAAACGGGTGTTACCCCACCCTTAATGACTTTTATCGACTCGAATGCATCAAATGAATCCGAAAGATATTTACAATTCAAATATTTGCAAATTGGAGTGGATTGTGGTGTGATGTATTTTTTGACTGAAGATAAAAATTACGCTCAATGTGCACTTGATATTTTGCATGCTTACATTGAAGGACTGATGCAAATCAAACCCTCAGATGAAATTTCAAATGGCGGTTGGGTGTATACAGATCATTTAAGAGAAGCTCGTGTTATCGGGGCACAAATCCCAATTATATATGATTTTGTAGCACCTTATATAGAGAGTCAAAATAAGCCTTATGATATTGGAAAAAAGAGTTTTACAGAATTTTCAGTTCAAAATGCGCAACAAGTTTTCTTGACTTATGCAAGATTAGCGGCAGAACACGGTAATGTTGGCACTAATTGGTCTGTATTAGAAGCTTTTAGTCTGGTACAAAATACATTAGCCTTAAATGATTTAGACCTAAGAAAAACCTATTTGGATTATTATTTGACAAAAGGTACAGACAAACAAGAAGCTTTAACTACTATAGCTGAGAGGTATAAAAATGATGGCGATGTTTTTCCAGAAACCTCGCAATATTCAAACGATGTGGCCAATTTTTCAACTCGTTTAATGATTATTTTGAACAAGTATAACCCTAGTTTAAAATTAGGGGAAAAGTATTATAAAATTCCATTTTCTTTAGACAGATGGACTAGTATTCGCTATCCTAATAATCAAATAATTAGATTTGGCGATGGAATGCGTAATTTTAGTACTCCTTACAGATATTATGATATGGCCTATATTTTAGGACAGCAAGATAATGTTGCCAAGATTACGGATAAATTTGGTCCACTCCTTACTCAAGGACTAAAATCGGGGGATTATAAAAGAGAAAAAGTAGGTGAGCGTTCAGGTTCAATTACTATATATTATACTCCAACAGAACTATTATGGCTGGACGAAATTAAAGAATACTCTTTAGAAAATACAGTTTTACCAAGAACAGATACCTTTACCCATGCTGGGATATTTTTGCAACGAAATTTAAGTTCCACTAATAAATCTGACAATGGATTGATGTGTTTTGTCGGTGGTGGTCACATGGTACATGGTCATGCAAGCGGTATGGATATGGAATTATACGGATTAGGAAGAGTTCTTGGTGTCGATCACGGACATGGTGCCTATAGAACCGAATTACACGAAAACTACTCCCGTTTATTTGCAGCTCATAACACCGTAATTGTTAATGGTGCTAGTCAAGGGCAAGGCGGATGGGTAGGTCTTGGGATGAATTCAACCGAGTTGGTTGCTATGGAACCTATGCCATTAAAAAAGGCGCTATCTCCTAACCATTCCTTTACGAGAACCAACTTTTTAGATGATAAAGGCGATAAAGCCGAAGCAAAACAGGAACGTACTCTTGCCTTAATTCGTACCTCGCCAACTACAGGCTATTATGTTGATGTTTTTCGTTCTAAGTCCATACTTCCTAATGAATATCACGACTATTTGTATCATAATTTTGGTGATGAACTTAAATTTGGAAACGAAGATTTATCTTTAAAACCTGATGACCAACGGTATATGGCAAATGCAAATATAGTTTGGAAGCAAAATGGACAATATAAAAACCCAGGATGGCATTACTTTAAAAATGTAGCCTCTTCTAACGTTTATGAATCGGATGTTAAGGCAATGTTTGAGATTAATAAACCAACAGATAATAAACGATATATGAAATTGTATATTGCTGGTAACAAGAATAGAGAATACACTACCGTTATGGCGCCAAATACTTTTGAAGCACCAAAACCTTATGATAAATTGCCCACACCTACGGTGGTCATTCGACAAAAAGGAGAAGCTTGGAGCAATCCATTTGCAGTTATCTATGAGCCAACTTTTGATGCTAAATCAAAAAGCGGTATTCAATCGGTTAATAAAATTGAAAACAATGGCGTGTTTCAAGGTTTTAAAGTAATAAGTAGGGTAAATAACGAATTAATTACCCAATACATTATCAATCAAGCCAATGATTCTGATTTTATAAATAAAGAATTGGGACTAAATTTTAAAGGAAGTTTTGCTGTGATAACCTATAGTGAAAAGAATATAATTCAAAGTATTTACATTGGGGATGGCATGTATTTTAAAAATATAGACCTTGAGGTAAATACAACCAATAATCTGCCTGTTTCAGCCTATATTGATTTTTCAAATAAAAAAGCTGAAGTGAATTCATCAGAAAATGCGAAAGTACTATTTTTAAAAAATTAGCTTTTTAGAATAAAAAACTTGCTAAAACTTATATTTACCTCAAATACCTTTTAAAAATAAAATGAAATCTTTCAAACTTATTTTAGTTCTTTTTAGCGTTCTTTTATTTTTTGGTTTCACTGTTGAAAAACGGAACAAAGTGCCAACGGCAAACGAGGTTATTAAAATAACCGAAAAAGTAGCCAATTGGCAGATGAATCAAAAGTTAAATGATTTTAAAAACATTGGTAAAGCATCAAGTGTAAATCAGATAAATGAATTGCATTGGTCCAATGCTATGCTATATATGGGTATTTTTAAACTTACTGAGGTGTCTCACTATCCAAAATACATTAATTGGCTAATTGAAACAGGCGAAAGAAACAACTGGAAAATTGATGAACGAAAAGGCCAAATGGATGATTATTCGGTAAGCCAATGCTATTTAAGTATTAATGAACAACCGCATTTAAGTAGAAAGCAACTTTTAGTTCCAACAAAAACACTAATAAACACAATAATAAATAGCAACCAAAATAAAGATTGGCAATGGAAATCAAGCGAAGAACTATTTTTGCAACCAGCAGTTTTGGCAAAATTATCTAAAATAAAAAAGGATAGTACGGCAATTTATTTAGAGTATTTAGATAGGCAATACCAAAAAGCTTACACCAATTTATGGGACAAAGAATCGCATTTATTTTTTCGTAACACTTCTTATTTAGAAAAGAAAGAAAAAAACGGAAACAAACAATTTTCGTCTCTCAGCAATTCCGGGGTTTTTGCGGGTCTAGCACTTCTAATTCCAAACTTACCAAAAGACTGGCAAAAGAAAGTATTCTATGAAGGTGTTTTTAAGCAAATGGCTGAAACCTTAAAAAAGACACAACAAGGAGATGGTACTTGGTGTGAAGGTTTGCTTGGCGATAAAAATGAGTATAAAAATTTAGAAATTGGCGGAACTTCATTTTTTGTTTATGGAATCGCTTGGGGTATTGCAAATGGTTTACTAGATAGAGCAACTTATGAACCCGTCTTATTGAAGGCTTGGGACAAAATTGCGAAACAAGTCAATGTAAAAGGAGAGCTTAAACTTTCTGAAAAGTCAGATGAATTTAAAGAGTACACTTCTAGTTTCAATATTGGTGGTTTTTTGTCGGCCGGTTCAGAAATGTACAAATACATCAATACGTTTTACCCCGTAGCCAAAAGCACAAAAAACACCACATTTATGCAAGACGGGGGTTGGTGTTGGTATCAAGACCCAAGAGTTACAATTAGCAATAATAAACTAATAATTGCAGGTCTTAGCGGACAAAGTGGCGATGTTCGTTTAGGCATTTTCGATTTAAAAAAAGAACGTTTAGATAGTATCTTGGTTTTAGATAAAAGTATTGGCGCAGACGACCATAATGTGCCAGCCTTATTTACTAGACCTGATAAAAGTGTATTGGCAGTTTGGGCGAAACACGCCAAAGAAAAAAAACACTATTCCTCCATTTCTGAACCCAACAATTATTTAAAATGGAGTGCGGTAAAAACCTTCGAACACGAATATACTGCAACAATGGGGGTTACTTATATGAACCTGTATTACATAAAAAATCAAGAAAAATTATATAATTTTTTCAGAGATGGATTAAATTTTAATCCCACATTTATTACTTCATCCAATTACGGAGAAACTTGGGAAAACAGAACCCATTTTATCTCAAACGATGTTCAAGGATTTCAGCGTCCATATCCTAGATATTTGCAAATAGACGAAAATACTATTGGTATTTCGTACACTGATGCACATCCTAGAAACTATGGAAACAACTTGTATTATGCAGCATTTTCTAATAATAATTTTTATAAAGCAGACGGAACAGTAATAGAAAGTCTGAAAGACGGCCCTTTATTTTCATCTTCAGCCGAAAAATTATACACAGGTAGCAACACCAAAGAGAAATCTCCAACCGACGAAAGTGTTCCAAATAGTGCTTGGACTTGTGCAATGGCAAAAGATAAAAACAACAATCCAATTATTGGGTACACCCTTTATTTAAATGATAACGACCATAGATTTAAAATAACATCTTGGGATGGACAAAAATGGAATGATAGAGAAATAGCATTCGCAGGTAAATGTTTGTATAAAGTGGAAAGCAGTTACACTGGGCTACTTGCTTTTGATCCTGAAGACCCAACAAACGTATATATTTCGACAGATGTCAATCCATCAACAGGGGAAGATTTAGGAGGCAACCACGAAATTTACTTTGCTAAAATTGGACCCAACGACACTTCTCTAAATATAAAATGGAAAGCAATAACATCTAAATCCCCTTACCGAAATATTAGACCCATAGTAGTTTCAGATGAAGGATATAAAGTGTTATTATGGCTATATGGACCATGGTATAGTTATACAAATTACGATTCAAATGTGGTAGGAATAATTTTAAAAAAACCAGAATAAATCATAAATATTTTTTTAAAATCCAATTTTTAATAGGGGTAGATTTTTTTAAAATCCCTTCAATATTTAAACTAATACCAAACACAAATATAATATAGTCCAATTTGTATAGTTAGATTTTTTTTACTATTTTTGGACTATATTATAATAGTGATTATGGCAAGTATAAAAAAACTGATTATTAAGGAAACTGAAAATGAAATCAAAAAACTACTAAAGGAATCCAACCCATTTATTGGACAACGCTTGAGAGTTCTCTTGATT